>Ga0208644_1000506_pt1 | contig 33635 bp, 55 predicted proteins | sample VirMetDEL_Nov_18_FD_184517 | JGI IMG/M metagenome (GOLD analysis project Ga0208644, IMG submission 184517) | Aqueous microbial communities from the Delaware River and Bay under freshwater to marine salinity gradient to study organic matter... | ecosystem: Environmental > Aquatic > Marine >...
CAGATGTCAAAACGATATTGTCCAATCTACTAAATTGTGTCAATGATTGCATTGTAGGGTTTAAATTCATTTTTAACAAATAACTTTTCATACTTATTAGCACTAAACTCTAGCTCCCATTCTCCTTGCTGAAGAAAGTCTGTGCTACACTCAAATATTCCTACTTCGTAAGGGAACTCTTTTTCTACGACTAGGAAGACAAATTTATCTACATTAAACAGCCTAGTATACAATGCAGCCTGTTGAGTATACAGCATCCATCTAGCACTCTTCTTAAATTCTTCTAGAGATTTTGCTGTAGTCTTCAAGTCTACTATGTACCTTTCTTCGCCATTATCAACTATAGCATCAGCCTTACCCTTTACAGGTATTTCTAGTCCTGATGCTGTAACATAAGTAGATGTCATAGGAACTTCTGCTTGGTAATCAAATCCCATAAGGTCTACAACTTCAGGAATATTATTTAGCTTATCGTTCATAGATTGAACCAAGTCATATTCTTTGGAAGGAAGTACAACCTTATCTGCATTGCTTTCCTTAAAAAACTTGTAATCATTACCACGTCTAGTTCCTTCCCATCTTATAGCTACATCTTTATTCTCAAGGAACAATGCGTGGAGCGCAGTTCCTACATCGAAGAACGAGGTAGTAGGATAATCCCACTTACCTGTTCTCCACAAATAAAACTTCGTAGGTGATTGTCGTAGTAGCTTAAAAGAACTATTAGACATATAAGACTTGTCGGCAAAATATGCCTCGTCATTCTCAAACTTTTCTACGTCACTCATTCTAACATTGTTTCTAGTTGATATATCATATTTGCAATGTCGTGTCTACTCATAGCCATAACATATACATCTTCGTTTCCGTACAAGGTTTGCCATACGTGTATCCTATCATCTTCTAACGGCTTATACAGTTCTATGTGGAAACCGTTATTATTTGTAAGGATAAGTCTAGCACCTTCTTTCGTGTAGTCTTCCATTAGCCTAGAATCTCTTCACGAACTTTCTTAGTTACCTTGTAGTTCTCTAAGGCACTTTCTACCTTGTCTCGCTTTCCGTTCTTTACAGCCTCAATCATCTTAGCTTTAACCTCATCAGTCATTGTCTTAATAGATGTAGCATCAGCAGACTTTGGTGGTGCAGGTGCATTCTGCTTTGCTATAGCCATAGATACTTCGTTAGAAGAAGCTATAGATGTATCAATACCGATACCTAGATTAGCCAATGCTCGTCCCCACGCAGATGTCTCGCAGTTCTCTACATAGCTAGTTTTATTGATAAAGCTAGAAGACTTATCTTCTTGGGCAAATCCTGTAGCTCTTAATACCCAATTCTCATCACGTACTTCAGCACGAATTACACAAGAGTTCTCATCTAGGTGTACAACCTCTGAAGATAACGACCAACCATTGTAGTTACCGCTCTCACGGAAATACTTGATACGCTCGTTTACTTCTACGTATGCCTTGCCTTTGATGTTTGTTGTTTTAAATTGATGTCTACTCATCGTTTCTAGTTTTTAAGTTACTGATTCAAATATACTAAATAATATCCCCACTAAGCCACCTCGCTTGGTTTGCTTTTCCACACATTATCCACAAGCCTAATGATGTCCTCTTTAGAAACTTCTTCAATAATCCTTAGAGACTTTAGCATATTCTCTAGGTTATTAATCATCTCGGACTTGGCGCACACATAGTTGGTAATCTCTATGGAGTATAGCCTAAACAAATCTATGATGTGCTTTAGCTTGTTCTCTGTAATCCTATCGCCAATGGAAAGCATATCGGATACCACTCGCTCTCCGTGTATGATTGTAGCGTGGTTCTTTTTAAATATATGCGCTATTGAAGTGTAGGACATATCGTACTCGGAACGAAGGATATAGAAGAAGCAATGCCTAGCCATAACCAAATCCCTATCTCTACGATTAGCTCGAATGTCTGTGTGATAGAACTCGTTGTACTTGTCAATCAACAAATTTATAGTTTCACTTGTTATTTTCATTTATTATAATATATTATAATTAATACTATTATTATAAGAGTATTCCCCCTAAAGGGGAATACTCTAATAATATACTAGTATAATAAAGGGTTGTTTAGATGTCAAGTAATTCCTCAAGAAACTCTTGGTGTTTATCAACCCATTCTGCGTACTGAAAATCATCGTCTATGAAGTCGTCAGTAATATCATTTCTTTTCTCCATTTTTATCAAGTATTAAAGTTAATATTTGTATACATATAGCTACGGTAACTATAGTTACTACTCCTTCTAGAAGTATGTAAAATAATCCTAACATAAAGTTATCAATTAGATATTATCAAATTTTGTGGATAGCTTGTCGGTAAGTTCTTGATTTCTAGAAACTTCTGTCTTGTATCTAGAACGCATTTCTGCATACTTATCTCTAGCTTGGTAAACCTTCTCTTTGTACATTGCTAAGTCTCGCATTCGTGTATCGTGTATCATAGCATACTTGTTGAACTCGTGTAGTAATTCTACTAACTTCTCATTATCTAAGCAATCTTTATTGAGTTCTGTAATCATATTCTGTATACCGATAGCGTGTAGCTCATCAGCTAGTAATAACATCTCATCTTCTTTCCTCATCTTTACAGTTATTACATTCATCTCTTTCTAGTTCTTCATTCCAAGTTACGCTTGAAATATGGTCACCACAGCAACCGCAAATATATTTATTCATATCCTACAGGTATTACTTTCATTATTGCGTTTCTTCCTCGCATCATAATTAAACATTGTCTAGCCTCTCCTATATCTAGAAAGTCTTGTGTATATCTGTACACACCTCCAACATTAGTTCCGCTTTTGTCGGTACTATCCCAACTTACTTCATACTTATATTCCATATTCTGTTTCTTTGATTATTATTTGTTGGTCAGTACCGCCATTCTTAGACTCCATAAAGAAGCTTAATGAATTTTCTTCAGCGTTGAATTCAATATAAGCAGAGCCATAGTCTTGTATAAACTTGCTCGTTAACTTGTCTTGGAAATCCATAGCCTCTTGCAGTGTAGCAAAAGACTCTACTTTTACATCGCAATCTCTTTCAATGATTTGCACTAATGTATATACTTTATTTTTCATAAGTTCTAATTGTTAAATAATACTTTGTTCTTCCAATCGTTAATATCAGTAGGACATAAAGCCCTACTGACATCTTCATATCCATAGTCAGATATTACATCTAACACTATCTCTTCAGGTACATAGTTCCATACATATACTAGAGCAATGTCCTGTAAGCTAACTTTACCATTAGTTCCGTTACGCTTCCACCTATTGAGTATCTTTGTATACTCTTTTACTGAATCTATATTCATTATTGTATATCTAATAGCTCAAACAATTTCTCAAGCGTTTCTTTACCGCTTGTACTCATTCTATCGTACTCCCATTCTAGGTCTACGATTAGTTCTTTAATATCTGTTAGCATAATTACAAGCTATATCCTTCGTTCCGATACAATTGGTTATCGTGAATATATTCGTTTACACTATTGATATAATCATTATTGATAATATCAATCTCATAATCCGTAGCATCACGCCATTCTCCATTTTCCAAGACCTCTGCTTCTACGCAGTGTGCATCACAGAAGTCGGGAAAGTCGTACATATAAATATCTTCTACATCTAAAATTCTAAACTTCATAATATTCTATATATTAAAACATTTCGTATTCATCACCACCATACGTAATACTCTGAATATTCTCAGGTATTAGTGCGGTGTATCGTTTCCTATTGTTATCCCATACCGTCCATACATTTGGCGAACTACTGCCTGTACCTTTTACAAACTTGTGTACACCAAACCTACCATTAATCTTGGTAACTTCTCCGTTTTTCTTTACATAGGTAGCACCAAATATGCGACCTTCTCTTTGTAGCAACTCCTTAGCTGCAAATCTTCTTAGCTTCATAGTATTGATTGTTTTATAGATTTTCTCATTTCTTGCATTAGCTGAAAAGCATACGCACTTCTGTACGTATGAAAATATCTGTGCTTGTTTTTATTCATATCATAAATCTCTTCGCTAACATCATCCCATACTGACGTTACTATTTGTTCATCAGTTACGTAGTAGTATATATCTCCTTCATCGAAAGGATAGTATTTATTGTTTTTCATAGTTATTTGCTATTGTTTATTAATCTTGTCGATATTAGCCTCAAGTTCATCTCTAATAAACTCTTCTACGTTTATAATTAATTCATCCAAGAAATAAAGGTCTATATCTCCCACTTTCTCTTCTAGCTTGAACCAAAACTTTGACTCGTTCAAAGCATCGGATACCTTTGATATTAATTTATCGTTCTTCATATTAGCTTAGTCTTTCTATTAATTCTGACAATACTTCCTGTACAATCTCATTCATATCCCACGTAGTATTATCGGGACTATCATTATCAGCACTCAGCGCAGGGTGATTATCCAATTCGTGCGATACTAATTCTCTCAATGTATCACTATCAGCAAGTGCAGATATTTCACTATCTACTTGTGTAGATATAGCATCATTGATATTACCATCATCTACGAAATCCCTTATAATACTTTCTATCTCATCTGTGTAGTCATACATATCAAGATATTTCTCATTTTCGCTTATCATATCTTCTACAGCCCAACTGCTCATCTTTTCTCCAACCTCACTCTCTAAGCTATCTAGATTTGACTCTAGGTCGTAGAGTTTAGATTGTAGACGTTCATTTTCTAGCTCTAGCTGAAGTATTTCTTGATGAATACCTAGCCATTTAACGATAGACATTTTTACTTTTTTCATTGTTGTTGTTTTTATTGATTATTATTATTATTAGTGTTTGTGATATATTACAGTTTGTGCAGTCCAACATGCTCTACAATCTTGGCAACTATTTTCTTGCTGAGGTGCAGGACATTTGTATCCTTGTAGCTTATCATTATCTTCAACGCCACTAGCATACCCTGTAATTTTGTGGTTAGGCTGTGCATCGTTCATCATTGCAGATATACGTACAATAAGATTAGGCGGAAAGTCTCCATATAGCTTCTGCCATATACGTACAGTCTTTATCTCCCTAGTCGGTAGCCAAAAGGTACACTCAGGTATAGCAATAGCTATATCAACCATTGCACTTAGATGCTTGGTATCAATTATATCTCCGCTATCGTGCCATCGGAAATATGACTTGTCCCCTTTTCTATATTTAGATATGTAGGTAATCATATTTTTAGTCCACAACTCTACATCCGTATTGATGCTATTATATCTATGATACATAGCTTTCTCTACATTCGGAAATACATACCTATTTTTTAGTGCATAGCAATCGCTACAGGTGCTTCCTTCTACAGTAACCAATCTACTTCCTACGTTGCATTCTTTTGCAGGAATAGAGTAGCCACTACAAGGCATTTTAGAAGGTGCTGACAAACTACCAACAGCTTCTTTAAGTTCCTTCAGTTTCATATCTATTTATTTATCAATTCAAAATCATTCTTTTCTACAAACTGTTTAAATCCAAATAACGTGTGGAAACTTATCATTTTCCAATTGTCGTCAGTAAATACTACCATAGCTTGTACATCATCATGTTCTAATCGAGTTTCAGCATACATCTTTACTCCACTTTCGGTTACATATGTTTCTCTCTTAAATACTTTAGAAGGTTTCATATCTATTTATCTTTATATATTCTCTCATATCCGTAGCTATCTATAAATGTAAGGTTGAACATTTCTTCTAGCTTCTTATAGTATTTTGAGCGTGTAGGATATTTGTACATACCTACACCAATTTCAAACTTCAGTCCGTTACTATATTTATAGTAGAAACTCCATAATTGCTTTTCCATATTAATTGTGTTTATTATATTCTTCTATGTGTTTTCTAGTTTGATATTCATAAAAATCAACTATTTCTTGAAATGCTTTGGGCTTAAGATTATCTATAAGCCATTCTATTTCTTCAATAGCATCAGTCATATCATAGTACACTCTTTCTGCGTACCATTGTATAATCTCTTGCAGTTCTTCTGTACTCTTTTCGTTATTAGTAATCATCGTGTATATCTATTTCAGTTTCTACATCTGTTACTTCAAATGTATCTACTTTGGTTTCTATTACTTCTATATCTCCTGCGTATAACGCATCTAACAAATACTCCTCATCAGTATCTAGATTTAGAGTATGCCTACCTTGTACTCTTACTTTAACGGTAGCTTCTAGAAATACATTACCTGTCTGTATTTCATATGTACTGAATTTTCTTCCCATAATTATATATTATTTATTAAATTAGAATGTATGGTCTTTAATTGTTCAAGGACTTTATTTGTATTTCCATTTATACCGAAATACCACTTTACGTCTTTAAGCCTCCAATTTCTATGAGGTTTTATTCCTTTACTGAATAAACTTACATCACGTATAAATATGATTAGATTGTAATATCCTCTAGGAATATCTACGCCGTTGTAATTTATATGCATCTGCATATCTTCTTCAAATGGTGTCATAGTATTTATTATTTATGTTCTTCAATTATTATATCTGTATATCCTTCACATCTGTACGTATAGTACATCTCTAATGCGGTAGAAAATTCTACACGCTCTATCGTAGGAACTCCGCCTACCCAAACTGTATAACTACTCATAATCTATATCTCAGGTTTTATTTCTACTATTTTTATTTCTGTGTAATCTTCATCTCCTTTTATAATGAAATTATTGTTAAGTATATATGAGTATACTTCACCTTTGTTCTTTGAGATTACAGATGAGTAATCAAATACGGAACAACTATAGGGTTCGTTTAGCTTGAATAAATTTCTACCATTAAAAGAATGATATTCGTTCTGTATTTCAACTAATTTTCTGTGTAGCCATACAAGTATATCTGTACGGTTAGTTTCTGCGCTGAAGTATACATCTACTCCTTTTCCGTCTACTAATAACTTCTTCATTATTTCTATTTATTTATTCTGCACGTTCTCTGATTTCGTGTGCGTTCTATTTCTATTCTCTGTTCTCTCCTCAACGTAGGATAATAAAAAAGCGATAGCTACAAAAGCTACCGCTGATATTACTAGATATGTACCGTTCATTATAATACAGTTTCTATTTCGATTATATCTATAATCTTATAATCCTCATCTCCACGAATAATAAATTGAAGAAATACATTTGGATTATTTATATTTTTCAATCCATTAGTTATGCCACAGGATATTGATTCATTCAACATAAATATATTTTCTGCATCAACATTTGTATTCATATTGTACAAAACTTGATACGCCCAAAATATTATATCTTCTTGCGTTGATTCTTTGCTAAAGAATATATCTGTGCTTGAGTTATTTATAACTAATCTTCTCACTATTTCTAGAATTTAAATACGTTCTTACTTTGTTTATTTAGCCGTTCTATTTCTAGCTCTAGCTTTTCATCATTGTACAATAAGTCCCAACCTATTGGTACGAAATCAAGTGTTTCAACTTGTAGGAATACATTATTTTCCATTTGTATATATATTTATTTATTATTATTAGAATCTGAATATATCGTCTTTTACAATATGTACATACGCATTTCTACGTTGTACTTCTAGCCAATCTGTATAATTGAATCGAGCTGTATATGCTTTTGGACGTTTGATATTTTTACATCTATCTTTGTACTGTGCGTTCAAAGATTTGTCTTGGTATAAGTACGTAATACCGTCTGAGGTTTGTACTTTTCTCAGCGTTCTATTTGTACGTTCTGCGTTCTCTCTAGGTGTACGCGTTCTCTGTGTTCTTTTGCGCGTTCTAGGTTTTACTATTTGTATAACCTCTTGGTCTGTAAGTGTAGGAACTGAAAGTTTCATAAGCTATAAATAAATAAAGAGAGGAACTATTTTTAGTCCCTCTCTATTTGTACAAATTATTCTTCTTCAAAAGTGGTAACCGTTTTTATTCTACCTGTGCGTATATCGTCGCACTCTTTGTACTTTGTTATAAAAGCGTTTAATACTTTTTCGATATGGTGCAAATCGTCGTCTAGAATTTCAACTTTTGCTCCCTTATCGAACTCGATAATTCTATCTTTTTTGAGTTCTTCTGCGGTATTTTTTACCACTTGGATAAACGCAAATTTAATTGCTTCATTTGTCGTTGCTTTACGACCTTTTTTAATGTTAATTGCTTGTTTCATGATTTATATATATTAAGGTTAAACAATTCTAATTTTTATTTCCAAGATAACTTATATAGGTCGTCCCAACGTTGTTGATAAGTACCGACCAAATCTAATAAAGCTAACTTTGTTTCTTTATCAATACAAGTATTTGCAATTTCAATAATTGCTTTTGTATCCTCAATATTGACTCTCATTAAGTCTAGAATAAATTGATTTTTCATATTACTATTTATTTATTTATTACGTGATTATAACTACAATTTAATGCAGGATATTCAATTGAATGATTAATAGCCAATTCTAAAGATTCAAACAAGGTTAGGTTTGAACCTATGGAAATAGAATCTACTTTTGTTATACCTGTGTAGATATCAACAATACAAGAATATTTTTTTTGTGGTTTCATTTGTATAAATATTTTGTTACTATATGTAGGTAGTGTATTTCCCTACTTGCATACGCAATATAAGTAGGGTAATATTGGTGAACAAATAAAAAGAGGTATATTTTAGCCCACATTATAACATAAATTACCCACATTTTACCAAGCCATTTTCAAATTGAGTAAAAATACCTAGAAAATAATTGCCCAAAAATTTGGTAGTCTCATATTTTTAGCATTGACCGCCAAAATTGGGAGAGGTTTTATAGCTAACCTCACAGAGCGGGGACTTGGGTTGGGAAAAGGGGAATGAATTGAATCCAAAACCACTAGTTTGGAAACTTTGTATTATAATAGATACTATTATAATAATAGTCTTACTTATTCTAATACTATTATTATAATACTCTTTCCTTTATTAGAAAGAGTATAATATTTATTAGTTTATACTAATATTATAAAGGGGTGTATAGTTATGAATTAAACATTCTTTATTGTATATTTGAATAAAAGCATTGGTATTGTGACAACGAAGGAGTTAATAATTGGACTAGCAGGAAGGAATGGATTACCTAAATCAGAGTTGAAGGAAGCGATGTTTACTTTCCATAATTCTATGGTAGGAAAGAGCAAATACTTCAAGAGAATAGAGAACCCAAAGACTACTTGTGGGAGTTGTATTCAGAGAGTGATTAAAAATATATTTAGTTGGTATCATTACACGAATGATGCACCTACTTATGATGAGATATATTTCACAGGAAAGTTGGGTCTGCATAACATACCTGTGTATAAACTTAAATAGAGAGCCTGTATGAGCCTTAAAAAAGATAAGAAGGGGAATATAACCAAAGGGAGGGGAAGTGAGCTTACAGAGCTTCAAAATGCCTTTCTAGAGCGTTTAAAGAATGAAGGTATAGAGAGTGGAGGAAAGATAGCTAGAGATTTGGGCTATACAAACTACTATCGTGATAGGAGAACAGACGGTACTGCTTTCCACAGGGAGATGATGAAGTTTGTCAATCAGGAGACCAAGAGCGTGGAAGCTGCGAAGGGTACAAACCTAAGTAAGCTGATAAGCATTCGTGATATGGCACTAGCCAATGGAGATATGAAAGTAGCTATGGATGCTATCCGTATCATCAACGATATGCAGGGATACAAAGCACCAACAAAAGTGGAGCAAACTAAGATAGACATCACAGCAACAATCGACCTCACTAAACAACCTGATGAGGATAATTTATTAGACATCGACTACGAGGATGCAGATTAAGCTATACAATCCTACACAACCTCAAAAGGACTTTCATCATCTCGTACACGAGGAAAAGCCTTTTATCAGTTGCATCGTTGCAGGTAGACAGACAGGGAAGACTTTCTTTATGCAGAACGATTGCTTGATGAGAGCATTAAACAATCCTAGGCAAAGGATATTTTGGGTATCGCCTATTCAAGACCAAGCGAACAAGGTGATGAAAGATATAGAGGGTATGTTTAGCGGTAGGACTGAGATATTCCAAAAAATAATCAAAAGGTTTGACAGGAAGTCCAACGAGATGTACCTGTACAACGGTAGCTTTATCAAGTTCCGTAGTGCCGATAGTGGGGACAACCTTCGTGGTGCTACGCTAGATTTTATATACATCGATGAGGCAGCATATATGAAGCTAGACTTTATCAATGAGGTATTGCTACCTATGGTAACTAGAACGAATGGCAGGGTGTGTGCATCGTCTACTTTCAACGGACCAAATTGGTTTTTTGATTGGTACAAGGACGGACAGCTACAGGAGAATTGGAAACATATGAAAAGCATCAAGCGTACCTACCTAGACCTAAAAGACCCTGCGGTGAGTGAAACGGTACTAGGAATCAAGAAGTCTATGACCAAAGCACAGTTTGACCAAGAGTTCCTTTGTAAGCCTGTAAGCAGTAATGCCTTGTTCAGTAATATTGACGAGTGCGTAGGCACAACCATAAACACCGAATACGAGAGAGTTTACATCGGTATGGATATTGGGGTTGCTCAAGATTACACGGTACTAACGGCATTGGACGAGAACTACAACATCATAGACATAGACCGATTCAACTACAAGGAAGAAGGTATGGACAACGATGAGTTTAAGCAACGCATCAAAGACTTCTACCTGAAGCACGATGAGAAGTTGAGTGCTGCATACTTCGAGGTAAACAACAACGACCTGCTATTTGATGAGATAACAGAAGATGAGCGTTTGTACAAGATGATTCCGTTTATCACCTCAGCGAAGACAAAGCCTGAGATTATCAAGAACCTTATCAAGCTGTTTGACGACAAGAAGATAACCATCATCAACAGCGATGATTTGGTAAAAGAGCTGTACGACTTTAGAAGTAAGCGCAATCCCATCACAGGAAACCTTCAGTTTAGCAACACTCACGGCAAACACGATGATATGGTGATGTCCCTAGCCATCGCAGCATACTGCGCAAAGGAAGAACAGGACGGTGGGGTAACAATGTTTCTATGATTTCACTACGAACACACATCGAACTAAGTAAAAATACTCAGTCCGAAGACAATATATTCGATACCATTAAGACTTTAGACCTAGAGCAGAGGTTAGGTCTAATGAGAGATATGGCTGAGGTGTATCCGCTGAATGAAGATGTACGAGCAGACCCTAGTTACGCAGAGGAGTTTACCATATACGAAAACATTGTAGACCTTCATCTAGGTCAGTTTATTATGTTGGAGCAAACAATCACCTCTAACGAGAAGTATAAATACAAGGTAGACAACGACCTTGATATAGCTAAACTAATCCTCCGACCTAAACACCAAAAGGAATTTGACAATGAGGATACAGAAGCTGAAAAAGAAAACTTAGAAAAGATACTAGACTCCGATGTAAGAAACGTATACGGATGCATCAACAAGTTTATGAAGGACAGGGAGTATGTATTGTTCAAACAGTTTTCGGGAGTATTCTACAACATTAAAGACTACGATGAGGAAGAAGAGGAAGAGAAAGAAGCTCTCGTAGGTGAAGACCTGTTCCACAACCAATGGTATTGGTACAACATAGTACGCACATTAGCACAGGAAGATATTCGTAGATACGAGGAAATATATATGCTGAAGATGAACGTGGTACTTCCTGAGATGAGTTTCCTAGCGCAAAAAAGTAAGATAGAAAAGATGCGCAATAAGAAAATGGAGGCGCAGTATAAATTGTAAATTCAATAAAGACATTATGACTAATTTATCAGGCTTTTATGATTTGACAAAATCTTTCTGCGATAGTCACCCTATGATAAACCAATTTTTATTTATTGGCTCAGAGGAAGAACTAGATGCGATTGAGTTTGATTACAGAACTTTTATAATAGTACCTGAGAGTAGTAACATTTCTAGGGATGGTAACAGACCTATATACAATATCAGTTTTGATTGTTTGATTATTGACAAGTATGTATATAGAGATGAACAATCGCTAATGAAGTGCGTAGAGGAAAATATGTTTATCGCAGGACAGTTCCAAGACCACTTAATTCAAAGCAATGAAAATGTAGACTTCCAAGATATTGAAATCGGTAGCTTAGGCAATGACGATTACAATGTGTCAACAGCTATGTTTGGAATTGACATTGATTTCCCTAGAAGTCCATACACTAAAGGTATCATAAGTTGATAAGCAGACAACAACAAATACAGAATTTAAGAAAGTATATTGCTGAGGAGATTCAAGATGTTGGTTTAAAGGTAACATTTATTAATGCTTTAAAAAGAAACAAACAGACGGTAACAAACAACATAGTCAATTCTGTATTGCAGGTCAACTACCGTACAAGTGGTAGATACCTAAAAATATCATCAGGATGGAACGATGAGGCTAAGGTGCTTACAAATATTAATATAGACATAAAGCTACCTTGGGGATTGTACGGAGCAAAGCTAGACACCGTAGAAGGTCGTGCCGACAATGCCGAATCCCCAATGAGAGTTTCTACCAATAGGATATACGATTGGATGAACAAGAGAGGGTTGTTTAAGACAGGATTCTACAGAACAACAAAGAAAGGAAGGTCTTACAATTTCCCTATAACTAAGGAAAGCTATAGAAAAGCAATAGCATACAGAATAGCTAGAAAGATAAGTAGAGAACAAGAACTTAAAACTAGAAACCCCTACGGTGCTGAACTATCAATAAAATTGGAGTTTGCAGTATTTAAGGCATTTGAAAGATTTAGAGACGAATATCTAATTGACTTTATGAATGACTTCGTAGTTAGCTTTACAAAAGCAGAATAAAATGGCAAAAAAAAGAGATAATCTAGCTCAGTTTAGAAAAGATATAGAGGCAGCAAAAAAAGCGTTTGCTCAACTTACCAATGAAATTATAAAGCTCCAAAAGAATGGTAAGTCTGCTGAAGAGATAACCAACAGGCTTGGTGGTTCAATGGAAGAGGTAGAGCGAAAGTTTAAGTCTACCACAGGTGCTATCAGAACTTTTCAAAACAAGTTTAAAGAAACCACAAAAACATCTAAACAAGCTACTGCCGAGTTAAAAAACTTAAATTCGGGCTTTAGTTCTTTAGATAACACTTTTAAAAGAAGCACTAAAACTACCGATACATTTGGTCAAGCATTTAGAAAACAGTTTTCAGGCGAGTCTCTAGGTAAAGCCGCAGGTAACCTATTAAAATATGTAGGTGCGTTTAAGATATTTAACACCGTACTAAATGTAGTTAAAGGGGTTACGGTTGAAGCAGCTAAGGCAGCTATTGAATACGAAGCAGACCTAGCACAATTAGAGGCGGTAACAGGCTCTACTAGTGATGATATGACAATGCTTAGTGATAACATTATCCAAGTAGCAGGGAATACGAAGTTCACCTCATCTGAGATTGTAAAGCTACAGACATCACTAGGTAAACTAGGCTTTAGCACTCAAGAAATTATAGAGTCCACTCAAGCGATTGCAAATGTAGCACAGGCACTAGGCGAAGATGCAGCTCCTGTAGCAGAAAAGGTAGGACAGATTCTTAATCAGTTTAACCTTACTGCATCGGAATCCGTTATGGTAGGTGATGTGCTTGTATCGACCATAAACAACTCTGCATTATCCTTTGAATCATTCGGTACGGCAATACAATATGTTGGTCCACTAGCAGCAGAACTAGGAACTTCGTTTGTGGAGCTATCGGGAGCAATGGCAATTTTGGCAGATAGTGGGTTTACAGCATCTCGTATTGGTACAGGTCTTCGTGGTATTTTAACAGAATTAGGTACTTCGGGACAAGACTTAGAAAGCATCATTAAAGATTTAGCAGATGCTGAAATATCATTCGCAGAAGCTGTGGAACTTGTAGGTAAGCGTTCAGCAGCACAGCTACTTACACTTGTAGATAATGTTGATACATTAGAAAGAGCAGAAGATTTATATCTAGATACAGGTGCTGCAATTCTAGCATCAGCAAGACAAATAGATACTTTTAAAGGGAATACAGAACTTCTAAATTCTGCTTGGAATGCGTTTCTAATTGGATTGGGTGATTTTGTAGCGAAAACTCCTGTGGTTAAAGCCGCACTTAGATTGCTAGACAGCGAGGCTGCAGATGCGGCAGAAGGTTTTGGTCTTTTAACAGGATTAGATGCAGAACAGATGGCAGCAGGAATTGAAGCAGGTGTTGCAGAGTTTGAAAAATTAAACGAAGAGGGTGGTAATTTTCAAGAAATACTAAAGACATCTACGCAATTAGCAGCTAAAGAATTAGCAGCATCTCTATTCCCTATAAACGAAATGATGTTTGCACAAGCAGGAGGAATAGACGAAAGGCAAGAAGCATTAAAAAACAGAGAAGAAGCAGAAAAACTAATATTAGCAGCAATACAGCAACAAATTGAAGCTGAAATATTAAGCACTAAATTAACAGACGAGAGAAATAAGATAACAGAAGAATACAAAGACCTTTTTGACGGACTATCTTTAGAATCTGAAAAACTAAATCAATCAAGAAAAGAAGGAAACTTAGAAGAAAAAAATCGACTTCAATTTAATAAAAAGGTTGAAGACGAAATAAATAAGATAAAAGAACGCAAGGCTGAAATAGATGATGGAGAGCTGAAAAATTTAATTCTAAAAGCTGAATCAGGCGTAGAATTAACAAAAGAAGAATCAGCACAGTTAGCTATTTTATCTGCTCAGTCTTCAGCATTAGATACACAGATTGGTAAGCTAAGAAACATTGAGGTTTTAAAATCTGAATCTAGCAAAACATCCAAAGTAGATAAAGAAACCTTCGATGAGCAAATAGATTCCTTAAAAAGGTCTATAGATATTCAAAAGCAGATTTTAAAAGATAGGATAGAGACGAACAAGGTAATAAGAGAGGGTCTTGAAAATCAATTAGCATCTGCTAAAAGCTACGAAGAAGAACAAGAAATTCTAGGTAGGATTAAAAGACTAGAGAGTAGTAGCCTTATGGCTCAGAAGTCTTCTTATATGACTATCATTCAGCTTATAAATGAAAAAAGAGATAGCCTGATGAAAGCAGGTCTTACTGCTGAAGAAACAGAAAAAGCCCTTCAGAAGATTGCTGACATAGAATTTAAAGCAGGAGACTTAGACCTAAATATTCAAGATTTTGCTAAAGCTGCAGATAGGTTGGCTAAAGATTTTAAAGAGGTATTTGGAGAAGGCTTGAAGAAGGGTCAAGAGCTTTCAGATGACCAAAAAGCATTTGTAGAAGGATTTATGAGCGACCTTCTATCAGGATTTGAAAACCTTACGGAAGAAGATAGAAATGCATTAACCGAATTGGTGATGTCTAGCTTATATGGAGATACTGAAGAGGGTAAGAAAATAAGAGATAAAGCCGCTGAAAAATTAAAAGAATCTATAAAGAAAAGCATTCAAACTATTCTAGATGAACTAGGTGATGTATTTGATGAATACAACGAAACGTATTTAGAAAACAAAACATCTAGGCTAGAAGCTGAACTTGATGCTGTACAAAGAGCCTCAGAAATTGAGCAAGAAATTCTTAGCGCACAACTAAACAACCAACTTATAACTGAAAGTCAGTTTAGAACAAAGTCCTTAGAACTTAGAAAGGTTGCTATAGCTAAAGAAAACTCCTTGAACAAGCAGATATTTGAAGCTGAAAAACAAGCAGACCTCAGAGCTGTAGGTGCTGAAACAGCAGAAGCATTGGCATCTAACATATTGAACAACTACGAAAAATATGACTTTACTACGGCAGGTGTAATGGCTATACTAGCTACATTAGCGATAGGAGCAGCAGGACTTGCTAAAGCAGATGCTATTAGACAAAGACAATTTACTCCTGTGCAGTTTGAACAAGGTGGTATGGTTCACGGACCTAGCCACGCACAAGGTGGTGTGCCATTTACTGTTCAAGGCAGAGGTGGATACGAAATGGAAGGCGGAGAGTTTATCGTTAACAAACGAGCCTCTGCAATGCACAGAGATTTGCTAGAAAGAATTAATGGTTCGTCAAGAAGCAATGCACCTGTTGGCAGAACTAATTTTGCGTTAGGAGGTATTGTTGGAGCTATTACAGGAATAACAGGGGTTGAATATTTAAAACAGATAGCAGATAATACAGCTACATCTGCTATAAATACAGGGAAACCTGTAAGAGCTTTTGTATCTAGCAAAGACCTTAGAGCAAATGAAAACGAAAGAAGATTAAGAGATAGAAACGATAAGATATAATGAGTAATTTTAATTTCATAGGAACAAGTTCGCCTTCAGCGGCTAACACAGGTGCTTGTACTTTTGCAGGAACTACAATAACAACTGCTAATGACATTGCAGACTTGGGAGATGTAGTATACTTCAAAATATCAGACACTCAAGGAGCAGTAGGGGTATGTACAAATACAGGTACAACATTTAATGTAGATACAAATGTATATTCAAATATCCCTGCATCTTTTACTCCTTCAGTTGCTTATGCTTTTGATGAAACAACAGACCTGTTGTATAGCGATGTATTAGGATATAGGATTGAAAACTCAGTAAGCGTTGCTACCTTTTCAGAAAGCTACAGACCTTATAGAACAAAGCTGAACTATAATTTATTAGTAAGCAGCAAAATGAGAGAGTTTAATGGCGACTTAAAGACTATGCTTACAACCACTTGGATAACATTTAAAGATTCTTGTGATAATCACGCATACCTAGTATCATTTGCTGAAGATACTTTTGTAACTTTAAATAACAGGTTTAAGTCTTCATTAGAATTTAACATCGCCACACGATAATATGGATTTCAAGTTAGAGATAAGTACGGACAACATAACTTTCCAAAGTTTAGACTTGTTCCCCGACCAACAGCTAGAGTATGATTTAGATTTTTATGATAATCTAGATATAGATTCTGTAAAGATTCCATTCTTTACTACAATGAAATTACCTTTAACAGAACTAAATCAATCTGCAAATAGGTTTAACTATAACCCTCTTACTTCTGATAAAGACGATTTTCCAAAAGAAGATTACTATTTCAAGCTAACAACATTTGGAACTACTAACACGGTTATACGAGGCATACTAAATGTTACGGCTATAGAATATAATAGCGATGAGCCATATATAGATATAAAGTTACTCGACTTTGTAAATAAATACATTAATGATTTAAAAGATGTAACACTATCTGAGCTTTACGATTCTACAAACGCTAACTACCAAACATACTACAGAGCCAATACAGACTTTACTAGGTTTCAGTCTACCGTAGATAATGGCGGTGAAGCAGGTATAGAAGAAACAAATCCGTCTTACACTAGACCAATTATATTTCCCTACATAGATTTTTGTAACGACAAAGAGCTGTTTGGTTACGGTGCTAGACAATTTACCGAATATGGAGCAGGTATGGATTCAGCAGGTCTTGTTCCTGTGTTTAGCGTTAAGTTGTTCTTAGAGTATTTAGGAAGGTATATCACAGACCAAGGATTTGAAACTCGTGTTGATAGCAAGTTGTTTGCGTTAAACTATACGGAAGCTATTCCTGATTTTGAAGCAGAAAAGCTACATATGTTAATGCCTTGTAAGTTGGAGGCTAATCAAGATACCAACACTAGGACATTTACAATGAGACAAGCACCTTATTGGACAGGCACTAATGAGGATATGTTTACGGACTTTTACAGAGACAATTCTACTCTAGGTAAAATTTTTGCTACCAAGTATTTCTTTGGTGCTGAAACATTTGGCAACGAAGGGTTTGTTAATGAAAACGACCCTACCTCATCATTTAGTATTTACGGTCAAGACATACAAAAGCATTACTATCCTATAGATGATATATTTGGAAACGAGAGGGGATACTTTGCTCCACATATGTCTTTCAATGGAGAGATTAAGTTTAATAACGGAACTTTAATTACTACATTAGAATCATTAAAGTACGAAGTGCCTGTACATAGCGATGACAAAATGATTCACGGTATAGCACCTTCAGAATCCACTATGAAATTCAATATTTTTATAGGGATATTTGAAGATGGCATACAGGTAAAGAAAATCAGGCTATTAGATTCAAACGGTAGCCCTATAGAATTAAACGCATCTGATGCTACAGCTATACAAGGAGAAAGCGAAAAGTTAGCACACAACTCTAGTTCTTCTCACGATTACTTTAGCGATGTATCAGAAAGTAGATATGTTATATTAGACCCTAATGTGTTTACATCATTTACAGACACTTTGCAATGGAGCGAAGTTCCTGAGCTGCATCTTCCTAGTGGAGAAGAAATAGAAATAAACGGTGAGAGTAGATACGGAGTAAACTATTTTTTAGAACCTGTAAGCGGTACATTAAGAGTAGCTAACAATAGCGGGTATCACGATAGCGGTTCACACGAAAGGCATTTAACAGGAACAGCACTAAACGATATTACTGAAGACCAAATCAGAAAAGCTATAACTAGTGCATCTGAAGAAGATAATCTAAACATAACGATTACTGCTAACAAATCCTTTAACCCTTATTTTACAGGTGACCGATACAATATCAAAAACTCACTAGCAAATACAGCAACACTAAAGCCTTTTGACATACTACTAGCCATTTGTAAAAGATTTAATTGTGGTATGTATTACGAGTATGATGATGTAAATACAATTAATGTATTGAGGATAGACCCACTAAAATATTCTAGGTCGGGAACACAAAACATTAATCAGTATATAGACGACCTAACATCAGCTAAAGTTTATATTGGTGGAGACAAAATAAAAAACATAACACTAAACAACAAAAACTATAATCTTTACTATGATGATGAGGATGGTGACGATATAACCATAGGCTCTACCACTCAAGAAATAAATGCAGAAGGTGTTTCTGATTTAAAAATAGATTTTAAAAGCTCGGTATACTACAAATCTGTAGCAGGTAGTCCGTTGGGTTTTCAAACAAATCAAAATATAATTAACGGCTCGATAACTCAAAAGCAGGTTGCCTTTACTAAAAATATATTTACTAAACATCAAGATATAGGATTAAGATTTGCATATGTAGACAAGCCCTTGTTTCAGACAAGAATGAAAAGACCACACACTTTTAGCAAGTTTATAAATCAAAATATGTATACAGAAACACAAAGAACCTATGAAAATTGGTTTAAGATGTTTTTTAACGGAAGGTTGTTTTCTAAAAACACTCAAGGGTGGGATTTATTAGCTGAAGATGCTGATGGCAATACTACAGACTACTACAGCTTTTATGTTGATGATGAAAAAATCAAGTACAGCGATAGCCCTAGTATTGAATTTGATATGGTTATACCTACATCACAACTAGAGAATTTAGACTTTCTTTTCAAAGACTTTACCGCTACAATAATTACTCAAGATACTATAGCTGTTAAAAGTGTTGAAGGAGATGTTTATGAAGATAATGCATACCTAAGAGTAAAGGGTATACTCAAATAATTGTAAATTAATTCGATGGCTACATACAACGACTACCCACAATCCGCTTCAAACAACGCCAAGAAAGTTCTTGAGTGGAAGAAGAAGTATGGTAAGGAAGTTAAAGGAATGACCCCTATAGGTTGGGCTAGAGCAAGGCAGTTAGCATCAAAAAGTAAACTATCTTATGAAACTATTGCTAGGATGGCTGCGTTTAACCGCCATCGCAAAAATGCTGAGATTGACCCTAAGTATAAGGACACGCCTTGGAAAGATAGAGGTTATGTTGCTTGGCTTGGGTGGGGAGGAACTTCAGGCGTTAATTGGGCGATTAGAAAGGCTAAGTCAATCCGAGAAGGAACAGTTAAGGCTAGTGTTGACATCGCTGACCTCCCGTATGGCAATAGAAAAGTCAAGGCTAAAAAACCGAAGGAGAAAGAAGATTACGCTACTCAAGGAAAAGATGGTAGCGTTAAAAAATCTCCCAAAGCACCTAAGAGCGATACTCCTGAGAAGAATCCTAAAGGTGTTGGAAAAGGTGGAAAGCTATCTCCAAAGATTATTAAGTCTATAAAGACAAAGGTAGATAAATACAATGAAAAGTACCCTGACAAAAAGATTGGAATGGGTGCAGCAAAGCAAGTGGTTCTTAGAGGTATGGGTGCGTACAACACGAGCCATAGCCCAAAGGTTACTAGTGCAGCGCAATGGGGTCTCGCAAGACTAAATGCGTTTTTGTACTTATTAAAGAACGGAAGTCCACAGAATAAGAAGTATGTCCAAGATAACGACCTGCTTCCTAAGTGGCATAAAAAAGGAAAGAAGTAATGGACGATAGAGAATTACCATTATACGATATAACACTAGAAGATTTTGAGCAGGGGATGTATAAGATTTCCCTTGTAGATAAACCTGCTATTGAAGAAAACTTTATTTATTTCTCTAAGCAAAGTATTGAGATGTTTGCTAACGATGAGAAGCGTGAAGTAGTTGGACCAATTATGATTCCTAACAAGCAGATTCTAAGGCAGTCTGCTGAGAATGGTTTTTACTATGTACGCTTTACTGAGGAAACAATTAGAGAGATAATGTACAACTACTCCAAGAAGGGGTTGTTTAACGAATTTGGCATACAGCACGAGAACGATACTACCGATGTTGTGATGCTAGAGATTTGGATGAAGGAATCCGATAACGATAAGTCTAAGGACTATGGATTTGAACTTCCAAACGGAACAGTATTCGTAAAGGCTAAGATTGAGTCTGACGAATTATTCAATGCAATTAAGGATGGAGAGATAAATGGTTTCTCTATTGAGATTGCTGCTAATATAACACCAACAAACAAAGAAGAAATGACTGAATTTTCATTTGCTAAGGAGCTTGGTAAGTTGGAGGCTCAATTCGAGGCTATGACTAACAAGTTCCAAGAGCGTATTGAAGGATTGGAATCTGAGAATGAGATTCTATTATCCGCATTGACATCTTTTGAAGAGAAGTTTGCAGGAGTGGAAGATTTAAAATCCGCTATTGAAATGATTCAAAAGCACATCGAATCTATGGGCGATATGGCTAAAGAGGAAGATGAAGAAGAAATGGCTCGTCACGATGAGGAAGAAAAAGAAGACGAGATGAAGAAAGAAGAAGAAAAGTACGAAGCTACTGAGGAAGTAACTGAAGAAGTTGCTGAGGTAGAAGAAAACTTTGAAGCTGAGGAAGAAGTAAACGAACAAGAAGTTGAAGAGCAATTCACCGCAGAGCAGACAGAAGGAGTTGTCGTTGAGGTAGAAGATAAGACTATTAACTTTGAGCAGATTACTCCTGAGAAAGTAAACCTTATTAACAAGTTCTTTCCTAGAACTTATTAATACTTTGTAAATTAACTAAACAACGAATTTTTCAAAATAATATAAAATGGCAATTAATTCAACTGACCCTTCAGTACAACAATTAGTATGGGGTGACCGTAGCAGAGATTTGTTTATCGACTCTATGGTAAAATCAGCGGCTGTACTTAACCGCTTCACACTTATCGATGGCGTAAAAGCCAAAGTAAATGTTCCAATCTTTGAAGTAACCGCTAGTGCTTATGGCGTAGGGGATTCTGCAGATTGTAGCTTTACTGACAACCACACAGCAAACATTTCAGAAAAAGAAATGAGCGTTGAAACTTTCACTTGGGGTTTCAAAAACTGTAAGGCTGTATTGGAAAACTCTTACCGTGGTATCGCTTTAAAGAAAGGACAACACAATCCTGAGACTATGGATGTAGAGTTCCGTAATTGGGTATATGACCACTTTGCAAAATTAGCTGCTCAGAAAGCATTAAACTATGCAGGTGCGCAAATATTGGCTGAAATGAAAACCGATGCTGACGTTATTGACTTTGATACTGATACAAACACTACAGGTACTAAAGTTATCACTAGTGGAAATATCTTAGATATTATGCAAAGTTCTTACGAGGCAATGTCTGACGTTATGTTATCTGCTGTTTATGGCGATGCTGACCGTGAGTTCCGTCCTGCATTTTTCTTAGGTACTGTTGCTTACCAAGCGTTCCAAATCGCTATGGCTGAAGAGTTTGCTTCTTCTATGACATTATCTAGCAGCGATGGTATTGCTAAAGGTGCTATCCCTACTTACTACGGTATGGAAGTTATTCACTTGTCTAGCTTGGCTGCTGACCACTTGTTCGTTACTCCACCAAGCAACTTGGTTATGTTGACTGACGACTACAACGATGTAGCTGCTATCGACAGCGAATACGAAGCTAAAGAAAACAGCGAGTACCTATGGGGTCGCTTTAAGCTAGGCTTCTCTTACTTGAAAGGTAGTGAAATCGTACTTGCTTACGATAAAGCATAATAACTGAATAATAACAAAGGGGAAGGTTCGCCTTCCCTTTTTAATACCTAATAAAAAATGGCTTGTACTCCAACACTAACTGACATTACTTACTCTTGTGACGACCTAGCGTTAGGTGGTATCGTAGAGTTGTATGTTGGTAACAAAGCAGATTTGACTGATGTTTCTGTGGATGCCTCAGATGTTGTCACTATCGGTGGCACAGGTTTGGCTACTGCAACTGATATTCGTCAAATTGAATTTAACATTAAAGATGGTTTTTCTTCTTTTACTGATGTAAAAACTGTTGCTGACGGTTCTGTAACCGTTGTTCCTACAATTACTGTAGAAATCCCTAAGATGAGCGGTGTACACCGTAACGCATTAGAGGAATTATCTGACCCTTCTGCCGAACTAGTAGCGTTTGTTAAGACTGCTGCAGGTACTTACCATATGGTAGGTTGGGAATACGGATTGTTCGCTTCTACTGTAGACGGTGCATCAGGTGTTAATCGTGGTGACAAAAACCGTTACCAATTAACATTGACAGGTGAGCAATCAAAACTTGCTTTTGACCTTACTGCTACTCAATGGACTGATGACGTAACTGCTTAATAGCAATCTTGTAAATTATAACAAGGGGAGTGGAGAAAATCCTCTCCCCTTTTTTAATATAAAAATATATGAATTTATCAAATAAATCTATACAATCTACAGTAGGTAACTTGTTGACTATTGGTTCTGCCGCAGGTACACCAACTACAGGTACATTGCAGAATGGTGTAGGTCAAGATGTAACGAGTCTTACATTAGACGAGTTACAGGTTAATAGACTTGTACAAACACAAGCTACTATTGCTGCCAATGGTACTACTCTATCAGGAGCTACCTTATTATCCGCAGGGGTAAACCTTGTAACATCTGCTGACTCAAGCAACATAGCGGTTAAGCTACCTGATTCACAATTAGGATTAATAGTTAATGTAGTTAACACCTCATCAAGAGATATTGAAGTTTACCCTTTTGCAGCTACACACAGCTTAGTAGGCTTGTCCGCAGGAGCTGCGTTTACAGTACCTGCTGATAATCAATTGTATCAGTTTGTTTGTGTACAAAATCCTGTGGTGGGTGTATGGAGTGTTATTACACCAACATCTAATAATTCAGTTTCTAAAACAGTATCTATCAATCTTGTAGCTGACGGAACTCATATTGGAATTAATGGAGAGTCTTGGTCTTCTCAAGAATTACTTGAAGCATCTTCAACTACTTATTATCCTGCATCAGGAAGTATAACTATGTTAGACGCTCCATCAGCAAATGCCAATTATTTTGATGCACCCGAATTTACTAATTACAATAAAGTTAGAATTAAAAACCTTGTTGTAAAATCAAATGTTCCTGCGGGTGATTTGACATCTAACGCAAGTCAATTATCAAGCACTTTAATGGGTATAACAGGTACTCAACTGTATAATCTTTTCGGTTATATTAGAATAGCATCTCGTGTAGGTGGAAGTCAATTTACCACAAACGAATACAATGCTTATAGATTTTTAGATAGTTATTCCTTAAGTGTAAATAACGGCAATTCAACAGGGGATATAACGCATTATATGGGTAGTGATGGTAATCTTTATCAGCAAATTAATGTAGGTACTCCTAACGCATCTTGGAGAGACACTAAGGATTCTAATGGAAACAGAAGCATATATTATGGACCATACATAGGTTATGGAAGCTCTACGAATAGTGTGCCGTATAGCGGTTATCCTTCAGGATTTTCTTTTGAGGCAGAGCTTATTGTGGATTTTGAATTTTCAATGTAATAAATAAATAATATGGCATTTAATTGTAGCATTCTACTAGAAGATATAGATATAAATTGTAACAAACATACTGTAGGTGGTATCAAGAAAGCCATTCTAGTATTACAAAGTGATATTACTATCACTTTTAATCCGTCTGATGAAACAGAGGTAACCAATGTAGACATCGCTGTAGATGGTGTTACCCTTTTACCAAAGGTTGCTGTATTTACACACAACACAAAAGACAATGTAACATCATTTAGTGAGGCTAAAAACACATCTAATGGATTAGGATTAGTTACTACAAACATTACGATACAGATTCCTAACGTAAGTAATTCAGTAAACAAGATAGACTATATGTCTCGTAGAGAGGATATAGTATGTGTATTGTTACATAACAACGATACTGTAACTATCTCAGGATGGATGGATGGATTAACAATGAACTATGATGCTAATTCGGGAACAGGCATTGCATCTAAATCTATAATCGATGTAAACCTAACAACTGAAAGCGGTATCGCATCTTTAGTTCTTGATAGCAAATCAGTATTTAGTGACCAAACCATTTTTGATTAATGGGATATTTAACAAATTCGGGTACAGGCTTTTTAAAGGATGCATTAACTACTGTGTCTAATGTAAAGTCTTACCTTGTAAACAAAACAGGATACCTTGTTGATGCTATTAGAGTAGGCATTGGTGACTTTGGTCAAAGGGTGTTAGACGATGGTGGTACTGTAGAGGCATCTGCTGAGGCTGCTGCATCGTACAGAGAGATTACCAAAGACATCTACGACCAAGCATCCCTTGTGCTATTTCCAAGTGGATACAAGGACAACCTTTTGTACAGCCACAAGCCTGTAAATGGTAGTGGTGATTTTACATATACGAGAGGCACAGATACTGCTACGAGGGTAGGAGCTGATGGTTATATCAAGAAGGAAAGAGCAAACTTGTTGGAGCAATCAAATCAGTTTGATACTACTTGGGTAATCAATACAAGTGTTTCTGAAGGAGAAGAAGGGTACGATGGAACTACTGATGCTTGGAGTTTAACAAGAGCCGTAGGAGGTGCGTTGATGGGATACCAAACCGTTTCATTGAGTGGTGTAAGCACATATTCTATATACGCAAAGATTAACACGAATAACGGTATTGGATTAGCTCTTGGAGGTTTATCTATTGCTGCAAGGTTTGACCTTCGTGATGCTACAAAGACTCAAGCTGTTACTGAAACAGGTATTATTTCTTCATCTCAAAAATATGTAGGTAATGGCTTCTATAGATTGTCTATTACTGCCAATGTAAGCGGAAGCACACAAGCGAGGATATACTTGACTACTGCTGATGCAACAACAAGTGATAGTAATGGTGGTACTCACATCATACAAGATTCACAGATAGAAGAAGGTCTTGTTGCAACACCTTATATTGAGACTACTACAGCACCTGTATATGAAGGTCTTACTGATAACCTACCTCGTATAGATTATACAGGAGGCACACCAAGTATATTGCTTGAACCGAGTAGAACAAATCAATGTAGCCAATCGGAATACATAGGCTCTTCGGATTGGGCAGGTAACGGAAACACAAGAGACATTATTGTTACTCAAACATCCGAAATAAATCCTGAAGGTTCTGCGATTTGTTGGAAAATTCAAGGAACAAGTTTTGATAATCAATTAGCAAATAATAGCAGTACGACAAGCGGAACTACCATAACAAATAGCGTTTATGTTAAGCGTGTTTCGGGTACAGGTAATGTTATTTTAAGGGATGTCAATAATAGCCAAACAAGTTTTTCCTTAAGTGTTGCTGATGGATGGAAGCGTATTGATGTAACGGGTACTGCGACATCTGAAACGGCAAGATTCTATTTGAACCTTGTTGATTATACTGATGAGATTTTAGTTTGGGGAGCGCAACAAGAACAAGGCTCTTACCCAACATCCTACATACCCACTTACAACGCAAGTGCTACGAGAGCTGCGGATTTAGGAAGCTTGTTAACATTACCCGAAACGCTATCAACGAATTACACGATATTTGGTGAAACCACAAGATTAAGCCCAAATGATGAAACTGATGATAATATCATTGAGTTAACAGGAACGGCATCTAGTAAATTTAGATTGATAGCAAATCAAAATTCTTATACAAGATTTAGGTTTTACCCAAGTGATGGAGGCGCAAGTGTCAGCGTTTATGAAACATTGGGTGAGTGGTCTCAAGGCTCAACTATTAAATGGGCTTTGGTTTATCAAAGCGGTTCAATTGAAGTTTTTGCCAATGGTTCTCCTATTGGCACAACCTCGGCAAATATGGAATTTACAAGTTTGTTTTTGAGAACTCCCTCAAAACTTAAAAAAATACTTTTATTTACCGAAGCCCTATCCGATGACGATTGCAAAGCACTAACAGCCCTTTAATATGAGACAGTTCCGTAAATACGAGTTCGGTAGCAAAGGTGCTGCCACCACAAAGATAAACGCTTTAGGCGTAGACGAAGAAGGTAACCCTACACACAACCACATTATAGCACACTTAGGAGAAATGAAAGGCTCTGAGAGCTACCATATAGATGTACTATGGGATGGTGAGGCAGACCCTAATTGGAACAAACAAATGATATGGTGTGAGCCTGTAGGACTACATACCTTTGGTGCTAAAGCAGCACAAGAATATACAGCAGCGTACTATGAGGCTAATCCTGATAGGATACCTGTTGTTGAAGAAGAAGAAATAGAAGAATAATTGTAAATTAAATAAAGAATAATATGTCTTTCGAGAATATAATTAAAGACGGTAATTTCTACCAAGCAAGTACAGGAGACTACGGATTTAAGTTGATTAGTGCAGGTGAAACAGCTACAGGTAGTTTTCGTTCTATCCAAGTGTTAAATACTAACGCTGAATTAACCGCTGATTGTGCTGTAGGAGATAGTATAACTACTAACCTTACAATACCTAAAGGTGGTGTAATCTTAGGTAAGTTTACATCCATTACATTGTCGGCAGCTTCAGGTACAGTAATCGCTTATCTTGCATCTTAATGGCATTTCTTAATACACTTTCTACATCATATTTAAGTGTTTCAAGAAGTTCATTAGGTACAGGTGCTGCATTAGATGAGTTCGGACAAAACGCTTTATTCGGTTATTCTTTGCGTAAGGTAAGGGATGATGCAGACAAGTGTATCCGTGTGGTTAGAGGCGATGGAGACAATGTAGAACAAGACATTGGCTTCACATCAGAAGGCATTGTAGACATAGAAGCTATAACTACTTTTGCCCAAGGTTTCCCTTGTTATGTAAAGTTATGGTACGACCAAGCTGTATCGGGAGGAACTTTTCATCTTGGCTCTACAGTAGAAGCTCAACAGCCACTTATCGCAGGGAACAGCGACCATATATGGCAAGATATGGAAGAGTATTGGTACAATTCATACGACACCTATGGTTATGTATATATAGACCCTTCTAACAACCTTCCTTACATATACTTTGGTGAGGGCAGGTACTTTCAGTTTGTAGAAACAGGAGGTAACTATGCAGACTCAAGCGGTTGGTCTACGGAACTTACAAACTTAAACGATGATTACAGCATATTCTTCTTGGGTCAGTCTGATAGATTCGGAGGCACAGCCAATATACTTGTTGGTGATGGAGGAAGCGACAGAGTTAACTTAACAGACAATTCTTCTGTTTATAGCGTTAACGGAACAGCAGCTACAATAAGTTTGTCTGATGGATTTAATAAACCTTATGTTTGGGAGATAGAAAGAAATGGCTCTAACAACTTGTCGTTGTATAGAAACAATACGAATCTAATCACAAGCACAACAACAGCAGCAGGGCAATTCAGTATAGACAAGGTAGGTGAGTTCTTCAATGGTGATGTATTTGAGATATTAGGGTATAGTGCTACACAGGTAGAAAGAGACGATTTATACGATAATATAGACGAGTATTATGGTATAGAAAACTATACTTCTTTAGCCGCTGTATATGCTGATGTATTTCTTAGTCGTGTAGAAGTTGATGGAGGAACTATGGAATCACCTTCTTGTTTGGCTAAGGATTTGTCTCCTATGCTGAATGATGATGAACCACAATAAATTTATATATGAGTTTTTATAACGATGCAAGTTTAATATTCTTACCAAGCGGTGGTGCAGGAAAAGATGGAAAGGCTTATAGTATAAAGCCTACAAACGGAGATGGAGACTTCACCTTTTCAAGAGGTTCAAACCTAACGGCTACAAGGGTAGATAGCAACGGACTTATAGAGAAAGGAAGGGAGAACTTGCTTACTCAAAGTAATAATTTCAGTGATTCGGATTGGAATACTACAAGCGGTTCAAGTTTTGTGGGTGGTCAATCGGGTTATGATGGCAGTTCGGATGCTTGGCTTTTTACCGATAGCGGTGCAGTACTTGGATATGGAGCATATCAAGATAAAGTAGTTAATGGCGTTCACACTTATAGTATTTATGTTAAAGAAGGTAGTACATCAACCTTTGTAATTGATGCGTTTCAGTCACCACGACCATCGGTAACTATTGATTTAACAAACGGCAATGTTACTGCGTCAAACGAAATTGACGCTAAATCAGAATTGATTTCAAATGGTTGGTATCGCCTTTCTTTAACTTTCAATGCTTCATCAACCCTCTATATGAGATTCGGATGCAACGGAGCGGGAAGTGTTTACATCCAAGATGCCCAATTGGAAATCGGTCTAACAAGTACGGAATACATTGAATCGGGAGCGAGTACAGGCTTGGCAGGTATTTTAGAGGACTCCCCAAGATTTGACTATAGCGGTGGGGCAAGTTGTCCAAATCTCCTTTTAGAGGGGAGTAGGACTAACCTTATAACGCAAAGTGAGTATTTCGGTGGGGAGTTTTCTTTAGATAATGTTTCTTTAGATTATAACTACGGAACAAGCCCCGAAGGAGTTACGAATAGTGCTTTGCTTACTCAAACGGGTTCTTCTTCGTCAAATAGTATGTATGAATTTAACTTACCAACAACGGATGGTAGTTATGCATATTCTTTCTTTTTCAAAGCAGGTACATCAACGAATTGTAGAATGTATGTTGCAACGGGTATAGCGGAGGACTTTAATCCTCAAACTATAACGGCAGGATATAGTGGAGGTACACTAAACATTCTTTTTGAAGATTATGGTGATGGATGGTGGAGAGCATCTGCAACGAAAACCTTATCTGCAGCAAGTACAAATAGATTTAGTATTTATCCCGATAGAAATAATCAAGGTAGAAATATAGAAATTTGGGGCGCACAAGTAGAACAAGGCTCTTACCCAACAAGCTACATACCTAACCATAGTGGCGGCAGCGTTACGAGGGAGGCGGAGTCTATAACACAAGCTACATCAAGTTTTAATATTAGGGGAGATTATACCTTCTTTTTTGAAGTTTCAAGAATGGTAGGATATGATAGCGGAAACACTCCATTTATTACTTTAAATAATACAACGGATAATAGCGTTTTGTATTTCTATAATCGTGATGCCGATAAAAATATTCGGTTCTTGATTCGTGAAGGCTCAACGGGAGGAGATAGTATATATAGCCCGAATGATTCCTTTGAGATTGGCGAAAGAGTAAAATTCTGTATTCGTAAGGATAGTACAAAAACCGAAGTGTTTTTTAACGGCTCGTCAATTGGTTCTACAACGAATCATAAGCCCGATGGATTTGATAATATTTTGAACGGCTTTAGGTTAATCACAATGCACCAAAACCTTGTGTTTTCTTCTGCCTTACCCGATAACCAATGTATAGCCCTAACCTCTTAAACCGATGGATGTAACAAGAAAATACGAGTTCGTAGATGAGGCAGAAGCTAATGAAGCTATTGACCTTTTAAGAGATGAGGAAGGCAACCTCACGCAATCGGTGGTTAAGTTAGGTCATATAGTTAAGGTTAAAGGAGTTTATGACGAGCAAGGCAATGAGATTACAGCTCCTGTATTTTCTGACAAGTACGCAGTAGATGTGTCTTGGGATAGTGAGCCACACGCAGAGTGGGAGCCGTTTATTGTTTGGCCTACGCCTATGGGAATACATAACTACGGAAGCAGTAGCCAAAGAGATGAGTACGCCAAGACCTATTGCGTATTGCATCCCGATAGCGAATATTGCAATCCACCCGAAATAACTGAAGAATAATTAATGAAGCATCTTAAAAAGGGAACAGTAAACACATTGTCTTTTGTAAAGTTAGCATCCTTTACAGGACAATTTACCGTGAAACTATCAAAGGTAGTGGGTGATTATGAGCTTACCTTTGAAGGTTTGCAGGATAATAATAATTATGATTCTTGTAAAGATTTTATTACTTTAAACATAGATTTGTTATCTGAAGAATACCCTTTAGAAGATGGAGGTGAATACACACTAACGCTTATAAATGGAAGAGACGAATACACATACCTAGTTCATATAGAAGACTATGTATCTACTCAAACAGGGTCAGGTATATATGGTGATAGCGTTAGGTTTGTAGACTTGTAAATTACAGTATATGGGATTGATAAATAATATAACAGAGTTCTTCGCACCGAAGACTTATGTACAAGGCACAGCGAATGTAGTTTCTTCCAACGCATTGGAGAACACTATTCGTGACCTTAATATGCGCTACAAGTTAGGTCAAACGACTGAGGGTAGCTACATCAAGTTTGGTGTGAACGATGATTTTCCTGTGATACTAGACAAGATGCTGCGACAGTCTCCTGTCCACAGCGGTATTCTTACCAAGAAAGCGAAAATGATTGTTGGCAACGAGGTAAGCTACCAAGACGATTTCTTACCTACCAATAAATCTAAGGCAGAACTAAAGGCATTTATGAACCATTGTGGTGGTTCTAATGTAAGTATGTATGATGTGCTATCACACGCTGCTTTTCATTACGAGCATAAAGGTGCTTGTGCTTTATATGTACGTTGGAACAAGGAGAGAACTAAGATTGTAGAATTAAAATCTATAGACCCTAAAGGTGTTCGTGCAGGAGAACCTAACGAGCAGGGTAAAGTAACACATTACATTGTGCGTAGATACTTCGGCTACAATGCTGCTAGTGTGCAACACAATGAGCCTAAAAAGATAAAGAGCTTTGATAAGTTTGATAAGAAAGCTACAGAAGCTCTTCTATATATTGCTAATCCGTACTCAGGGAATCCTTACTACGGAGTCCCTAACTACATTTCTGCTTATCATTATATTGCAGGTGATTTTGCATTTGGTCAACACATTAAGAACTCTGCTGAGAACGGCTTTACGCCAAAAGTATTAGCCACCTTCATTGGTAGAAATATGTCTGCGGAGCAGAAGCGTGATGAGTACGACAAGTTTAAGGAGTCTTTCACAGGACCACAGGCAGATAACTTCATTGTATCGTGGGTTAAGAAAGAAGAAGATGCTCCTAAGTTTACTCCTATGGATGTGTCTAACCTAGATAAGACTATAGATGTATTGTCTAGGCTAAACGATGCTAAGATACTTACTGCTCACAATATTACTAGCCCTACATTATTTGGTGTTATGGTAGCAGGTAAGCTAGGCGGTACAGGTAACGAGTTGGTTACTGCATACCAAATCTTTAGAGCAACGGAAACACTACCTAATAGAAAGACCATCCTTGATGGACTAAACACCATACTAAGCACAGTTGGTTATGATAAGATGAACGTGGGTATTGTAGAAGAAGAGATTAGCCTAGAATCATTGAAGGGTGCTAACACAGAAGATATAAGCAATGGTTGATATTATATTCATAGACGATAACTACCTCTACAAGAACTTTCCTCTTCCTAAGCGTTTAGATAGGGGTGCATTACTAGCCTTGATACAATTAGAGCAGTACACATCTATACAGGACTTGCTAGGTTCTTGTCTATACGAAGACCTTGAGACTAAGGTATTAGAGAAAATATTAGATACTGATGAGCAGGAGTTGTTTAAGTTGGTTAAATATTGCTTGGCTATGTATTCTGCAAAGGCTGCTATTTCTGTGCTTCGTAGCGAGACTGCTCGTACTAAGAATGAAGAAGGTAAATCAGACCAAAGGTCTTTAGATGCTATATCATCAACGGTGGAGTCTAAAATCACTTATATAAACAAAAGAATTGTAAACTATATTTTAGGAAAGACGGCTATTAAAGCTATTGCAACTGCTGAAGGTTGTGATAACGATTTGTTTGAGGCTGAAGATGTGTATCAAGATGCATCGGTATTTTACCCTAAATCAAGCACCTCAGATAGCGAGTGCGAATAATATAAACTATGGATACTACAGACCTCAAAGTTCTAACATTCAATGCAGCGACAATGGCTTTATCTTTTTCTGAATTAGAAGAGGTCTTAAAGATATTACTTCTAGTAGCATCTATAGGTTATACGATGCAGAAGTGGTATATTATAAACAAAAAAAAGAAGGGCTAACACCCTCCCTTGTTTTTACAATTCGTACCTAAGCAGGTACATTCTATTGGTGCAATATCGCACCACTTTATTTCACTTTCGTTCTTTTTTAATTTTGTTTTTTCTTTATTGGACAAGTCTTAATTTATAAATGTTTTTTGTTTTACCTCTGAGTATATTGGATATCACGTTTCTACTTACATTGTAGTGTTTAGCAGCTTCTTGATAACTTTCAAAAACTATGTCATCTGAAGTAGAATATATACTTTTCATTTTTGATTTAGATATATTTTTTTTCCACTTAGAATTAATATTTCTGCCTTTTAATGCTTTAGATATACTCTTTCCTCTTTTCTTTTTTATTTCATCGGTCTGTAAATGCGACCATCCACCTATTGAGTCATTCTTTAGGTTGTAATAACTCTTGTCTTTTTCAGCATTAAGATATTTTAGGATTGTCTCTTCGTAAAATCTATAATGCTCACCCACATATAGTATTTCTCTAAAGAAACTTTCCTTTCTTTTATTATATGCCTTCAAAAAATAAGTACCACTACCTATATATCCATCATTAACATCTCCTTTATGACTACCTATATAGTACATATCATTTGATGTATCATACCACTTATATACAAATCCTGTACTCATTATTTAATTTTAGTTCTTTTATCAACTGAACGAACAGCAAAATATCCGCCAATAACAGTAACAGAAACCATCTCCCATAACCCTATCCATCTCTCGTTAATACTGCTTATACCAAATCCTTCAAAGAAAGTCATTAGTACTAAGAAGATCATAACGGTAGCTAGTGTTAATGGTCGTACATTTTTAGATAACCAGGAATCTGTTAAGCCATCGGACTCCCAACGCTTAGTTATCTCAGCCTCTATACTTTGACGTATAGCTTCTTTTTCTTCGGGTGTAGATACAAACCTATCTACCACATTGGCAACTGCTTCCACAGTCTCCTTCGCAGTCCCCGATAATA
>Ga0208644_1000507_pt1 | contig 33597 bp, 36 predicted proteins | sample VirMetDEL_Nov_18_FD_184517 | JGI IMG/M metagenome (GOLD analysis project Ga0208644, IMG submission 184517) | Aqueous microbial communities from the Delaware River and Bay under freshwater to marine salinity gradient to study organic matter... | ecosystem: Environmental > Aquatic > Marine >...
TATTGATCTGTGGAGATGGTGCTCCGTAGCCTGGTGTGACGTGAGTCAAAAGAGTCTGACAGAAGTTGTTCAATTCGTCCATCGTTTTGCCCCATAATTCTTCTAGCTCTTTGTATCTTACGTAAGGTTGCTCTTCACCATCAACTTTTCCGCCGTCGCTGGATTGTCGACCTAAAAATATCTTTGATCCACTGATCTGAATTGTGCCGTCTGACTCAACATAAATGACGGCTAGATCCTTATCAGGATCACCTTCTTTCACAATTCTAATTGTTCCATTAGCAGACTCAAATTTGTCAGGTAGTTTACCTTCTGTTTTTGAAATTGGTACTTGTCTGGCAACAATCCTAACGTGATCCGATTTAACTGCAACGCAAGGTGATGGCTCAACAGATTCATAGTCTCTATCAAAACCTTTTGCTTTAATTTCAGCCAAGCCTAAACGATTATCAATGTCAGAGTTTTCACTAACATAAATCCGCGCAGCATCTACCAAAAAATCCGGATCTCCCTCAGATGGATTAGTTTTTAGATTCCCTGGTTTGGGTGGTGCAGCTTTGCCATTAGCCTCTTCAGCATTTTTTTCTTGAGTCTCACCAGGGTTTTTATCAGTCTCAAACTTGCCTAGAGTATTGGCAACCAAAAATGGTTTAGTAGAATTTTTTTGGCCCTTTGCTGCGTTGCCTTTTCTGGATTTTTTGATTTCTTCTTCTGAAGTATCGAAATATCGGCCTCTACCAGCTACTATGTCAATTGCACCAGAGTCGTTATTGACACCATCAGAAGTTACAGATTTCTCTCTATTTTCTGGCCTTTGCTGAAAGTCAAAACCTTTATCTGTGCCCAGAGATATGAGGGCATTGTTAGACCCTTGCAGCACTAAATCCCCAGGACGCTTGGTGACCCTAGGAATCGGCTCTATAGCAGTCTGAGAGCTTTCTGCTGCATTTAGTATAATTTTTTGTAAGGCATCTTCTTCGCCAGAAATCAAAGGATAACCAGGAGAATTCTCGTTAGGAAAATCTACTTTTCTATCTGGACCGGGGGTTATTGAAGAAGTTATGAATGTGTTAGTTGCTCTAGTAAACGGAGTCAGATTTGCATCTTCTTGAGCGAGTTCACCGGTTACTCTGGATATCCAGTAAGAAACTCCTCTTCTAGGATCAGCTAGGAATCTTTCGCGAAACACCCAAACTTGCTCTCCTGGTTTAACCGGTAAAGCAACATGCGAAGAAAAGAAAGGATAACAGATGATGTCTGTTGCATCAGATTCGTTGCTTTCATCTGTTAGAATTCTGCATACCAACGAATTTCTAGGAGCCGATGCGTAATTGAGGGCAGCATCTTCTGTTAACGTTTCGGGCGGCGCTGTTCTCAAAGATGGGTCACAAAGCGTATCAATGACCAAAGCACGATGAAATATTCGATTCTGCTTAATGGCTTCCAAATCGGCGCGCCAGCTATTGTCTCCGCCTTCTCTACCGTCAGAGCCGTGATTTATGTAAGCAATAGGATCTGACATGTCACCCTTCTATTTGAGAAAAAATGTCTTCTGTATTGACGCTACTCTGTCTTTCTATTTCTTTTGTTATAAGGCCGGCCAGATTTAAGAGCTGCTCATTAGATTTATTCATGCGTTCCAAGTACTTTACCAGAGTGGGCCCTAGAGTTACATGCTCAGCAGCAGTGCCTCCTAGTTGTGCAAAAGCTTGAGTAAAAAGTGCGCTAGCACAAACTCTATCGCTTTTGGCATTATTATAGACTTCTAACCAAAGAAACATCTTCTTGGGATCTAAATCTGTGTCTCCTAGAATTTGCTCAAATTCGCTTAGCTTCTTTTTAGCAGCTTTATCAGATTCTAGAAGCTTTTCTATTTTCTTGGCATCTTTAGCATCCATTGCATTCTCCGTTAGTTTTTTTGCCCTGCCATAGGTTCTAATAGGCTAACTATTTGAAATGCCTCAGAGGCCAACAGGAGCCTATATACGCGGCTATGTTTTTGATTCTGCTTCCTTCTCTTCCACAACCATTTTTGCGTATATTTTTCTGATCTTGCTCATTGATTTTGAAAGATGCTTTTTTTCTAAGCCAGAAATTTCACACAAATAAACATAGATTGACTGCTTGTTAAAAAAATCTAGATCGTTTGCAGAATCAAATAGCTTCTCTACAGCACTGATCGTTATCAGGTCTCTATCGTCTGATAGGTGATCTCGGATCTTCTTGACTCTAGCTACATTCTCAGCTCTTCTTTCGCTATTGATTATGATTTCTTCTGTAGAAGGAAGTTCGTTGAAATTGTTTAGTTGGTCCTGAAGGTTTTTGTTAATACCTTTTTTGCTAGCAACAATCTCATCCAAATAAACGTGACGAAAGTATTTCTTACGGTGACCATTTGTTGTATTGATCAGAAAGTTTTTGGCAACAACGTTGAAGTAACTGAACGCTTTTGATCCTCTAGCGGGATCCCACTTGTGCAATGTATTATAAAGAAAAAAGCAACCTTCCTCAATCAGTTCTTGCGTATTCATCAAAGGAGACTTGAAACCGTAAACATAGATCAGGCTCTCTACCAGCTTTTTCATAGCAGGCAAAATCTCTTCTCCGTAAACCGTCTCTCTCTCTTTGTCGCTTTCAGAGTTGAGAAACTTCATAATTGACACCTCGGTCTCTTTGGTGAAATACATCACGCTCTTTTGACCGGGTCTTCTTTTTATTCTTTTTCTTCCCTTCTTAGGTGGCACTTTCAGTTTTCTCCTCTTCTTCAACTATATTTTTTGCCAGAGAAAGAGCAACATTGTGCAAAGAATCTCTGACCGACCTTATGTCTTTTACAACAGCTTTCACTTCCGGGCTGTCATAGAACAAAGGTCGCTTTAGTATTTCTGACATCGTACTGTACTTTTCATCAATTACATCCATGCATTCTTCGATGGAATCTTCCACTCTCAGAATAATCAAACCCAGTCTAATATTCTTGTAGACTGACAACGATAAAAGCAAGGAAAGTACGATGCATGCATAAATCATTTTTTGTAGTGTTCCTTAATTATATTTTCGAATTGTCTGCAGAGTGTATCAAGACTGTGGGAATCTTGAAGCTCGGCAGACAGATCTAGAGCTTTTTCTTTCAACTTTCTATTTTCTGCAACAGCTATTTTTAGCTTTCTAGAAAAGTTTCCCTCTCTTGGTTCTGCCCACATGGCATCCGCAACGAAAATTTTGCCATCAACACGTGTGCTAGGAACTACTTTTAGGTCATATGCGGTATCTAGAAAACTATCGCCAGAAAGAAACTCTGTATGAGCAGACCAGTTAGTTGCCACAACAGGCAATCCAGAAATAGCTGCTTCTAACAAAGGCAAACCAAATCCTTCGCCCCTAGTTGCACTAGCGTAAGCACTAATTTTAGGACTCTTATACAGATCTCTCATTTCAGCTCTTGACATTGAACCGTGCAACATGTAAAGCTTAGGAGCTTTCTTTCCGGAAACTCCAGAATATTTCTTTACCTGCTCGAGCATTTTTCGAACTAGCTGCCTATCGATCGTTGTGTCTCTACCTTTGGAAGTCTTTACAACGAGGCCAACATCCGGCTTTCCTTGAAAAGCTTTCATAAACCAAACGATGCTATTTACCAAGTTTTTCCTGTCTGATTCAGGTGCTTCGCTAGTCAGAGTTCCAACCATGAGAATGTTTTTTTGAGTTGGAATATCTTGCAGAGGATCAGTTTCAGGATCTTCCAAAAGCTCAGAGAAATAAGCCTCAGGTAAAACTTCAACCGGTGTTTTTAGTGGCCCAATATGAGATTTGACCAATGTCTTTTTGGCAAAATTACTTGGAACAATTACCAAATCCATTTTGTCACAATGGTGATTCGACCATTCAACTGAACAAGCCGTTGTTTCTACACCAGCTGTGACTCCAATATTGTAATTGGCCAAATTGGTATCCCATTCATGTGGTAGCTGTATCTGAATGGAGATGTCAAACTTTTGATTTTGTCTAGCAGACTTGGACATAATTCGGCCATAGATGCCGTCTTCATCTTCTGAATTGATATTCCATGGCGTGATTCCCCAAGGCAAAGCTTGAGTGCTTACATTCCAGTCTTTTTGAGCTTCACAAAATTTAAAAATTTGGCGAGAATGTACGCCGTAGCCGGACTGAGACAGCAAAGGCCCACGAATCAAAACTGACTTCATACAATCTCCTCAATGACAAACTTGTTTTTTCTGTCGTAATTTTCTGTCAAATCCCAAAGAGTTTGGTGCCATTTTTCAATGGTGTTCTCTAGGGCAAACTCGCTTTGAACATAGTCTCTTGCTTTGTTGCCTAGCTCTCTTCTTTTTTCATGACCCATTTTGTACATGTCGTAAATTGCTTTTGCGACCGTGTCTGTGCTGACATAATCCTCATAGATGTATGGCACCATCTGAGATCCAACCAAGGTTTGCATTTCTACCGGTAGAGCTATACCATTCTCTGAGCCATCCCTATGATCTACAACCTGCCTGGTCAATCCACCTGTCTTGATTGCAATGACTGGATTTCCAACTTTCATTGCTTCCAAAGTAGCCAAACCAAAACCTTCAGCGTAAGCAATGTTTATGCAAGCATCTGAAATGTTGTGCAATACATTCATTTTCTCAAATTCAATTCTCTGGTTTGAAAATACAACGCTGTCGACTACGTTCATGGCCTCTACATTTACGAGCAAGTTTGGGCCTTCTTGATCTGTTGGATCAGTATGCATGAGAAGTGTGGCATCAGACTTACCTTCAGCCTCTATCATTTTCATAAACTTTGACCAAGCTTCAATGACATCGGCCGGCCGCTTACGTCTAGCATTTCTGTTGACCCAAAAAAGCGTAAAGTGATCCTTTCTTTCCTTACCAAGAATCTGAGATTTTTGATGATTTTTTTCTTCACCGCTCAAAGGAAAAAAGAGCTCGTCTGGCAGAGCATGCGGAATAAAATTAGCACGACCTGGTAAAATCTCGTTTACCATTTCACTAGTCAAATAGCTGTGGCAGTTTATCAGATCAGTCGCTTCATAGAGAACTTTATTGAAAAGTGGAGCTGGGCGGTTGTCCCAAACATGCCAATATGCAATCGGACAGATCCTATTGATCTCATCGTGCATTTCCCAAATGTAAATGAAGAATCTTGGATCAGTAAAAAGCAAAAGCACGTCAGGCTTCTCGGCAGCCAGCGCTTGCAATATCATTTCTCGATTACCAAAACCATCGATAGGCTTGATAATGAAATCCGGATTGACATGAATAACGTTATAATCGGCATGCTTCATTGCAGCGCCAAATTGGCGAACAGTCCAGCATCCTTTGTTGACCAATCCGTCAATCAAAAAACGACTCTGACAACCAACGCCCGAAGTGCTCAGAGCGTGGTCAGACAACATCAAAATCTTTTTCTTTGGCTTATTTTGTGGTGTTTGTAGTACTTGCATCAAACTTATCTTATGTCGATGCAGCGGCTAGTAAAACCTAATTATGTACAATGATGTGTATTTGCAAACTCACAGAATCGACAAGATGTTTTATTTTTAGGCGCGAACCCAGTTCTCATGCCTTTAAGCATGCCAGTAACCATTTTATTTGCTTTTGCTAACATCTTTGGTCCGGAGCCGACTTCAACGATATCAACTGATTTTCCTGGCTTGCTATCTCTTTTCAGAAGCACAAAGCATGCTTTCACATCGCGACTAGGCTTTCCAGTTAGTTGCATCCAATAGTGCTTGTAAAGAATGATTTGAGCTTGTTTCAAGAAATCACTACGCTGATCTCGATTCCATCCTCTGGAGCCGGCTGTCTTCCAGTCAATGACGACATGCTTGCCATTTGGCAGCTCAATAATGCAGTCGATGAAACCTTTGAATCTGCCTTCTTCATTACCTTCGACTGATTCGTACAAATTATGCTCAGCAGCAACTGGTTTCCATCCAGGAAATTTTTCTTCTAAGAAACCTGGTAATTGATCTAAGCAATTTTTTGCAGACTGCAACCAACCATCTAAAGGAACATGTTTATATTTCCAGCCTTGCTCTGCTGATCTTTGAGTCTGAGCTTCAATGAATTCCTGGGTATCGAAACCGTTTTCTTCCCAAGCCGCTCGGATTTTTTCATGAACCAGATCGATATCAATAGAGTTGCCTCTCAGAAAGTTTTCTGCAGCATCGTGAAGAATTGTACCGTAATCCAAATATGGAGATGGAACAAACTCAGAAAGACCGTCGATGTAAGCTAGCTTGTGTCGCCAAGGACATGCCTGCCATGCACTTACCTCAGAATAAGAGACATGTGGCTTTCCATTTTTCAACAATGGCAGATTTTCTAAGTTTTCTTGTATATTTTCCATGCAACCTTATTGTATTGGAAAAGACATATCATTTACAATTTTCTAAAAAATCAGAAACATACTTTTGCAATGAGCCTTTTGGATTCCAACCTGTATGCTCGGTTAGCAATGTACTATCTGCCAAAGTATTTCTTGCTTCCCCAGGTCTGGCAGGAATATATTCTATTTCACCACCGAACATTTCTGCTAATTCATTAATGGAATAGTTTTTGCCAGTGCCGATATTGAAAATCCAAGTCGTATCGTTTTGACTCCAATCTTTTTCCCCTAAAGCCAAAAATCCAGAAACTATATCATCAATATGCGTAAAGTCTCGCCTTTGTTCTCCGTCACTCGTAATTGTAAGCGGTTTTCCTAACTTAGTAAGTCCTTCAAAGATTCCTACTACGGTTGCGTAGGTTCCCTTGGTAGGTTGCCGATCTCCATATACATTGAAGAATCTTGCTGCTACTGTGCTCATGCCATAAACTTCATGGTAAAGTTGACAAACCTGCTCGCCAGTATACTTTGCAAAAGCATATGGGTTGAGAAAATGACCAGCATAAGCTGATGATGATCCAGCATAGACTAGTCTTGAACTGGAGTGCCTAGCAAATTCGCATACTGTCGCAGTTCCTTGAATGTCAATTGACAAATATGTCAAAGGATCTTTGAAAGATGGCTGGATTCTCGCGAGAGCTGCTAAGTGATAAACAACGTCAAATTTAAGATTGGCATACTTTGCATTCATCAAATTTCTGATGTCGTCAATCCAATATTCAACATCGTCTCTCATGTATTGTCTAGATGAAGACTCTGAACACAAATTATCAATGACGGTTACTTGATGCCCTTCTTCGCAAAGCCGATCAACGAGATTAGATCCTACAAATCCCAAGCCACCAGTTACTAGTACTTTCATTTTTGCTCCTCTGAAACTGCACGACCTTTTAGTTTTTCCCAATCGCGCTGTGGTCTAACTTCTAAATTTTTAGTCCAAGCACCGGTCATAACTCTGGGATCTATGCCTAAACTTTTAGCTTGATATATCAGAGCATTGATGTCTTTCACGAAACAGGATCCTCCAAAGCCGAATGCCGGATCTCCTGTATCATCTGCTGGCATTGGACCCGGTACTTGCCAATGTGTTTTCCCTAATCTTTGATCAAACGTTGCATATTCAATGACTTTATCATAGTCAATATTATGTCCTTCAGTATCGAGCGCTTCGCATATTTGATAAAACTCGTTTGCCAAAGCAACTTTAACTGCCAAGTGAACATTGGTGACATATTTTACCATTTCAGCAGTTGTTGAACCGGTTTTTATGATTCTAACTTTTGGAAAAGCTCTGCGGAAAACGTCACGAACTCTATTGATGTGAGGCCTAGGACCTCCCAAGATTATTCTATCTTGGTTTCTCATATCGTTGAGTGCATTCGCTTCAGTCAAAAACTCAGGACTAAAAATCACTTTCAGATTTTTTAAGTTGTTGTTCCACGATGCCGTCGTTCCTGGGGGGATGGTAGATTTAACAACTGCTATTCTTTCTTTGCTGCCAGGATATTTGTCTAAAGAATACAGGGCCGATGAAACAATTGAAACATCAGCTTTTCCGTCTGCCATCATGGGAGTAGGCAGGCAAACAAAATATATCCCCGTAAAATCTTCCTGTTTTTCACAAGCTTTAACAAATTCTCCTTGGGAGCTTGGCAATAAAGGAGTGCCCATTTTATTGGTAGTAGGCCACTCGGCGCCAGGAGCTAGTTTGCCTGAAATGTCATAAGCAAAAACCTTATAGCCTTTTTCGCTGAATACTGTTGCTAGCGATCCACCGACGAATCCTTGCCCAATTACTGCTATGCTCTTTTTCATTTGAAATCCTCTTCGGTAAGAAGGCAATCATCTTCAATCGTTCTTGTAGCTTTTTTGCCAATGTAGTTAAAAAATTCGCTAGCACTTATTCCAGTGCCAGGTCTTTTGCAGGCCATGTTTTCTCGACTAATCGTTTCTCCTTTTTCGATTTTTCTCAAAGAAACGAGACTGCGTCTAGCAAACTTCTTTGCTCTTATTTCACTATCTGTGGCACTTTTATCTTGGCCTAAGCTTCCCATCATAACATAAGCCGTGTCCATGCTATTGACAATTTCAGCCACTTCTGATGGATCAACTGACAACCAGTGATCCGCACTCTTTCCCAGGGTCTTATCAACCGTATAGTGTTTTTCGACTACATTCGCTCCTAAAGCAACAGAAAAAGACGGCGTCTGCGTTTCTCTAGTGTGGTCAGACAATCCATAAACGTAATCATCGCCGAACTTTTTTCTCAAAGAATGTATCATTGATAAGTTGATTTCTGAGCGATCTGTCGGATATTTCAAATTGCAGTGCATTACAACAATCTTGTCTGTGCCGGCATTTTTTAATACTTTGATTGCACCTTCAATCTCTTCCAGATTTGAAGCGCCGGTTGATAGCATTACTATCTTTTTTTTCTTACCAACGTGATCTAGCAAATCGTAATTTGTAATGTCACAAGAAGCAATCTTGTATGCCAAAACTCCTAAGTCATCCAAATAATCAGTTGCTTCATTGTCGAAAGGAGTTGACATGAAATCAATGCCATGCGAAACACACATGTCTCGAAGGACAGCATGTTCTTTTGCTCCAAAGCTATCTAGCAAAGAATAAGAATCGTATTGTGAACCAGCCTTTTCGACCTCTCCGTCCCAATCCCAAAATCTTGGAGCGCCTTTGGTACAAAGATTTTTTGCTTTGTAAGATTGGAACTTTATTGCATGTGCGCCAGCTTTGGCAGCCTCTGCAATCAACCTTTCGGCCAATTCAAAAGAACCTAAATGATTGACTCCAGCCTCTGCGATAAAGTAAGGTTTTCCGGAACGTAAACGATTCCATAGTTTTTCAACTGCTAACATTTTGCCTCTCATTAATTTGTTTTTTCAAATCTTCACGCATCTGTAAATCTGTAGAAAGAGACCCAGATCTTTTGAAGTACCGATAATATGGCAATCTAACATGATGACCATTGAAGTTTTTGATGTATCTGAGGATTAGATCGTAGTCTTCTCTGTTGCGTAAATTTTCATCGTACAATCCGATAGCTTCCAAATACTTTTTTCTAAAAACTATACCGGCACCATGGTCTAGAATTTTTTCCAAAGTATTCATACTTTGCTTTCTTTCCAGGTTTTCGTTTACAACAATGTGGTCACAGTAAGCAAAACCTATATCGTCATTCCATTCCAAGAACTGCGACATCGTGTACATGAAATTTTTGTTAATGAAATCGTCGCCATCAACCCGAGCAATGTATTTTCCTTTGGCGATCTTTATCCCTGTATTGGAAGCGCAGGCAACGCCTAAATTTGTTTCGTGCCTTACAGCTTTTATCATAGAACCAAAGCTGCTAATAGTATTCCAAGATGAGTCTGTCGAACAATCATCAACAACGATGATCTCGTACAAGTTGTCGCTCAAAGTCTGATTTAAGCAACTATTGATAGCACGTGCTATATACTTTTCAAGATTATAGCAAGTGATTATTACACTAAAAAGAACCTTTTCATCCGGCGTATATTTTTTTCCCATCATCTTTTAACCACTTGTCACAGATACTATCAAAAATCTTTTCCGGAATACCAGTTGACTTCATCTTGGTATAGTCGGTATTCTTTGTGAAGATTATATCAAACTTTTCAATGTTTTTCAGTCCATGATTTTCAAAAAGAATATTGATATCTCTTACGTCACCTGAAAGGATATGAAATTCTGATTGGCTACAAAACTCTTGCGCTACTTCATTGGCAGTTTTTTGATACGATTGGCTTTCTTTTACTCTAGCATCGAACAGATCGATTCCAACGAATGTGTTGCAGCCTCTCAGTTGAAAAATTGGCCAATACGTACAAAATCCACACCCAAGATCCAAAACCGATACCTTTTCTTGGCCACTCTTCGACTTTAAAAAAGAGTCTAATTCTTCAGCCTTTTCAAAGAGTTCCTGTATTCTCTGCTTTTGTGGTATTTTCAATGCCCAAATCCACAAGTTGCCGCCGCCATATTCAGAGCGCTTTTGCCTTAAGAAGCTTTCTACTTTTTCTATTACTTTTTCATCTTCTTTGGTTAGCATTGTTTCTCCATCATCGATTTTATTTTTGACAAATCATCTTTATCGTGTACATCGATGTAGTTTGTTTTTACGACGCCTTTGTAGACACTTAAAGCACGTTGAGCTACACATTTAGCTCTTAGAACATGGACGGCAGCATCTTCAATACCGTTTTCATCAACAGTAAAAACTTCCCACAAGCCATGTGATAGCAGCTTTTCTATGCACTCATCAATCTTTTCTCCTTTTACCTGTGGAGAATTTGCTTGTACGCGAACTACAACATGGTCTTCTCTAGATGCATCAAAATCTTTTATTTTTGTTACTGCATGCTCTAGAACATCTTGAGTCCAAACGTGGTCTTCTGCCAAGCTACCAGGTCTTTCGATAACAGAGACTTCTAAATCCTTGCTCGTTGTTGATATCTGCTCATCTTCCGTGCTGACAAAGATGTTTTTCCCATTATAAAAATTGCTATTTTTGCATGCTTCTATTGCGTATTGGATGAGTGGTTTTCCAAAAAGCGATTGCAAATTTTTTCTAGGAAGTCTTTTGCTTCCTCCTCTAGCTGGGATTATAAAATAAATTTCAGGTTTCATAGATCTATAACCATGGTAGATTTATCTCCTGACATGGACGTACAAGCTATTCCTAGTTTTTTCATTTCAGGCGTCAGATCCAAAAAGCATCTTTTGAGATAAACAGGGCTATTGGCAATGTGCTCCAGTTTCAGTTTATGATATTTGATGTTTCCATCTTCGTCTTGCGTAAAGACAAATGGAATTTTTTGATAAATCTCGTGCCTAAAATGGATCATCAGCTTTTTATCGTCTACTTTTTCAATCCCTATTGAATTTTTTATTGTAGGCAAATCGTTCGTAATTTTTATTGCTTCTTTTGCATCGCACCAAGCAAATGGGACACCAGCTAATCGGCTTTGCCTTTTTATGATGTCAATTGCATAATTCGTTTCAGCGCGCATGTCCCGATGGTCATGGCTAAAATATGATAGAATTACAGGCTCGTTGTTATCTTTTGCTTTTTTGAATGCTTGAGCAACTTCCCACTCTTCTAAGAGGTGGAATCTAGATTTTAGATCTACACACCTAGCAACATAACGTCTCATATTTCCTTTGTCGAGCAGGCTTTCTTCGTGGGGATGATATGAGCCCCAATCGTTTGGAGCACCATGCCAGTTAAAATCAAATATATTATCTGTCTCATAGGATGTATGTGAGACTCGGTTAGAAAAATCTATCATCAAATGATCTTCTAGCCAAAGAGAGCAGCTGTTGTCTTCTATTGTTCCACCAGCCCTGAAAGCTTCTGGAAAATCATTTCTTTCCAGCAAGCGTCTTCCTAAAATGTTGTAGTGCTCGTCAGAACTATTCCAGTTATCGCTCCACTGATCGCCTATTCCTGATTTCGGTGGCTGATGATAGTGCCAATGAAAAGCATCTTCACGTGTATTGATAGATTTGATATTATCGTACGTGTCGTGATAAGCTGCGACTCTATTTTTTGGATTAGTCTTGAATCCAGTAAAATCCATGATGAACCAATTCAACATGTACTGATTTCCAAAAGAATCTGCACTTTCATTTCGAAATTCATCACTTGTAATTTCATCTAAGGAAGATTTTATATCGGGCCAATTATCAATGAATTCAGCAGAACCATCAGGATTTCTTCTTACATCGCCTCCAATTGGTCCTTCTGTGTCTACACAATGTACAACTAGCACAATTCCTTTATTTTCACTTTTATCAAAATCTTCTTTACAAAAGCCAACCATATTTGATCATTCCGTTTTTTATGTCTTTACTAGTAAACCAGTCGTAGATGCTACACAACAAGTCCCATCTTGCCGTCATGAAATCGCTAGCTTCTTTTGAAAATTCAAAACTAGAAATTCCAAAAACTCTACTAGCTAACTCATTACTCATCTTTTTTTTGTTCGAGTTTGATACTAGATTGAAATAGCTTACCAAAGAATTGTATTCATTGACAAACTGATAGTAATCTGATATGTTTACCGAATTATTAGAATTTTTGTTGGTTATTTTTGCTATGCCTTCGCTTAGAATGAATTCTTCAAAATCTGACCAACATAGACGAGCTACTTCAAGTTGGTGAACCAAAGCCATTCTCTTTTGCTGATCGTTCAATCGCAAACGAAATTCTTTGCTAGGCACGATATCGTACTTTCTTTTGGTGATTGACGATACTTTATCGATACTGCGATTCATTGATTTTTGCAATAAGTGCAAAACATTAGGATCGCTTGATTCAAAAGCTCGATTCATTTTTAGGATTCTTTCAGGCAGCCATTCTAAAATTTCAATGATTGCCATGTGTTCAGATGGCACTTCCTCAAATGCAATTTTTTCACCTTGCAAATGTCTCAAAACAAATCTTTCCATAAAGTTGATTTTGTGTGCATAGTGCCTAGGCAAAATTATTACATTGCCTCCCATCAAAAATGGTTTTACGCTTTCTGGCACTATTGGTTTTTCGTCGCCAAAAACAACAAAATCTAAATCAGAAAACCCAGGCTCGCTGACTTCTCCTGCCTGGTAAATTGTTAGCTTTGGGTTAGCAGAGCAAAATCCTAGAATTGCATCTTCATATTCTTGTACTGTCAATCTCAATTTTAGACACCATGGTTTTTATCAATGAGCTAGCTCTTTCAAAGTAATTGAAGCCCAGAATGGATTTTAGAAATTGTGGTATTTCATTGTTTTCCATGTTGTATTCTGGCTTCCATTCTCTTCTAATTTCAGAAGCACAGCTTATCAATTCTAATTCGTCAACGCTAAAATATTCCTTGATTATTTCAAAAGAATCGCTTTTTCTACAATTTATACCATTCAGATTAAGCCACAAAGAAGGCAATAACATGACAACAGATAGGAGATACTTCATTTGGTACATTGTGTGAACATTCTTATAGTTCTCTTCCAAATAAATTCCATCTTTTGCATGATGCTTTAGAATCCCATATTGAAAAGCATCTTCAAAAGTCCTTGCTATCCCCTCGAATCTAGCTAATTCTTGTTCAATAGAATTTACCTCTGTAAATTGTATATCAGTCGTTTCAAGTAAACAAATAAAATCTTCGAACAAGTTGGTTGGCAAATAAAGCTGAGGCCAGTTTTGCAACTCGCACTTGTGGACGAAATGAATTCCATGGTGCTGGTATTCGTCCGTTTTTCTCATTAGAACATCTAGTTTTTTGCAAATAGACAGAGATTTTTCGAAATTGTGAAATGCGTTGTCATTGATAACAGCAATCGAATCAAAATCACTCCAGCCATCAATGGCTGCAAAATCTGATGTGCTGCCGTGCAAAAAAAAGCTATCGAAAAAATTACACTCAGATAGCGTCTTTTTTATCTCTATGGCATTTTCAAAGCAAGAGCCTGCATAAAGTTTTTTTGAGAATTCGTCTAATTTTACTGATTTTTCAGCTCGAACTTGCGTCGAATCCGAAATTATTTCATATGAATTCTTTAGGTGATTAGCAAGCATGCATGCATGAAAATGCTCTGATAACCCATTGCCATGTTTTCCTTGCAAAGCCCAATTTAGCAAACTATTGGTGCTAAGTTGGTGGCGAGATATTTTACGCATATTTTTTCATTACATCTTCAATAATATTGTCAGATGCATTGGCATGATCTCCCGGAAAAAAAGACTTTTGATAATTCTTCCAATTTTTCTCTAGGGAAACTAAGTTTTCTAGTTTGTCAATTGCTGCATTCAAATTAAGCAAATCGCTACTTTCCATATTGACGGCGTGTATACCATCGCCTTGGTTATTACCAAAGTGTTTTTTATTGACATAGCTAATTGCTGGCTTGAAAAAATCTCCTTGATGCAGTTTCCTGTGGATATCACCAAAGAGGTTCAAGCTCGGAGTTTCGCAGAAAGCTAATTCGCATACTGCAGATGAACAAAAATGAATAACAGCTTCCGACTCTGAATACAGTTTGATATGCGAAAAAGGTTCATCATCGAAAACTACTCGATCAAAATTTATTTTTTGCTGCAGCGCATTATTGAACTTTCTTCGATCTTTTAGAACAAGATCTCTTCCTGTATTTGCGGCATAATCTTTCAATCGAATTATAAATTTTTCAACGCTAGCAATAGATTCTCTATCGGCTGCTAGAAAGTTATTGTGCGGAGCCAAAACTGTTATCTGTTTCTTTTTTTCTTTGCTGGCATGTGAGCAAACCGTTTCGAACCAAGGACTTCCTAGACTTTTAAATTGCTGTTCTGGGAGAACACTAGCCAGATATTTTTTTGTATCTTCCGTGTTTGTGTACAAGACACCGGGCATGGCCTGTTTTTGCCTGTGAATATTGTAGATTTCATTCCAGCAATACTCTAATCCAACACAATTATCTAGAGAATGAAGTTTTTTCCAGCTAGGATTGAAATGGTTAATTGCAAATATTACGTCAAAGTGCTTGCTATTGATTGCAGAAAAATCAATCATTTGCTGCAAGTTTGCAAATTTTTTATTGTATACGACGTGAGGAACAAATAGCTCTGTATCAAAAAAAGAATGAACATAAACTTCATTGTTCAACACAGATCTTCTAATCAAAGAATCTACGATCTGAAGCGTTTGTGGCTTGTCAATAACGAATAGTAGTTTCAAAATTTACCTTATGCTTTTGTTTAGCTTTGCAAATTGTATCAGCATTTCGTTTGTAATAGGGCCTTCGAGTGAAGAAAAGTGGCTATTGTATTTTTCTTTTTCGATTGCTTTATGAAGCGAATATGAATCATCGTTGACGATAGCTACCGGTCTCAACATAACGTTTCTTTTATATCCAGCAGCTAATGAACGTTCCATATATTCGCCTTCGGCTTTACGTCCTAGTTCGTATTTGTATTCGCCTAAATCTTCATACACGCTTTTCGACATTATGTGATAGTCTGCATATCCCTTGTGGATTGATATAGCAAATTTGCCGCATTCTGACAGAACAGATTCGTTATTTTTCTTTTGCCAACGGTAAGCTGGTTGAGCAAAATGAATCACACAGCCAACATCGCTTTTAGCTTTTATTCTGTCTATAGCGTCAGTGATATAGTCGTCTTTTATTAAAAAAAGGTGATCGTCTGGGCAGTCAAAGAAAAAATTTCCACTAGCCATTTTCCTTGCTTGGATTTTTGCAAACCTTAGACAGTCTGGATATAGGTTGACTTCGTTTAAATGAAAACGATAGTCAGCACATGGCGGAGAAAGATTTTTGATATACTCAACTGTCTCTTTGTCTGTAGAACCATTATCAACAATAACAAGTTGCAATTTGCTCATATCGTACTTACAAGTTGCGAAGAATGATTCAACGCAAGACTTCAATTGCTTGAAGCGATTGTAAGATGTAATATGAAGCGTTGTCTCAATCATTTGTTATTCTCAGCACAGCACATCGATCAAAGAGTCCAACATATTCAATGTTATTTTGCTTTGACAATTCTTCGCAAACCTGCCATGGACCACCATCTCTAGCAACATATTGATCATCTGGCGGAATATCTTTAGAAGCATTGTGAAAAACCAAATAAGCTCCTGGATTAGCTTTTTCAATGCATGCCATGGCATCTAAGCGAGTTTGTGCGTATGTGTGATTACCATCTAAGAAATAGACGTCACATGGCTCTTCCATTTCTGAAACTACTGTATGGCTATTGCCCTTGAGCAGCTCAAAATTTTTCCTCTCTCTGCTTTCTAATGCTGAGCTTAAAGATTCACGATATGCAACGTTTAGAATGTTCCATTTGTTGAAAAGATCGTGTGTTTGATCGCCTTGATTTTCATTCGATAAATCTTCGAAAAGATCTACTCCATAACAAAAGTAGTTTTCTTTGTTACTTCCTAACCAAGACAGGATTTTATCGAAATTTCCACCAAAATATACGCCAACTTCGCAGTACTTTGGAGATTCAAACTCATTCAAGCAATTGATGATTGAATCTCTTTCTGGCTGCGTTAGATCGCTGCGCGTACCGTAAAGTTCGGATCTCAGCTCTTCTTCAGTTTCAACGCCAAACATCTTATATGCTAGATGTGAATTAAACATTTTTACCTCACTTTTTTCCAAAATAGTAAAGCAGCTGTTGTTCGAGCTGGTTGACACTATTTCTTTCTATATTGATTGCACATGCAGTAGGATAAGGGTTAGTTGCTGCAAAATCATTTACAAGAATTCTTTTTGCATGCGGTAGACCATAAACTATCTGATCATATTTTACGCCTATTTCAGCCAATTGTTTTTCAGTTATTTTACTGAAGCTTTTTGGTCGAGATGTAGTTAGTACTACGTGAACTCTTCCAGTATCTTGCAAACGGTTTATTGCATTGATATTCCTCTTTAGTGATCCTGTTTCACCCCAAGAAGGTGAAAAATATCTACCAGCATTTTCAACTAATACGCCATCAATGTCCAAAAAGATCGTACCATAAGTTGATTTGTACTCATTCCATTCTGATATAGTGCCCCAATCTTCGTAGGACTTGGCGTTTTGGGTTACGAATGGAATGCCGCTTAGTATCATTTGAAAAATGACATGGCTAAGATACAAGTCTTCGTTATTTTTTAGTTGTTGATATGCAGCTAGATACTCTTCTGCAGATCTGAAGGAATATCCTCCACAGCAGAATTCAGAAGAAACAACTCTTTTTTCAATGACGTTAGTTACTATGCCGGATGCATTTTTTTTGATATAGCTCTTATTAGCTGCGGTTACATTTTGCAAATCGTTTAGATCACAAACAGCTAATGAATTTTCCAGATTTACATCGGCAATGAAAAAATTATCGCAATCCTTAACATAAAAGGAACCTACATCAGCTACAGCTTCTAGGCAGCTAGCAACAGTTTCAGGCTGATTTCGTGTTGGTCTGTCTAACTCAACTATTTGAAATTTATCAGATAATTCTAACTCAGCGAAAGCAGAATGAATTCCTTCTCTACATTTGTATTTTTCCAAATGCTCTTTCAAAGCAACAAGAATTATTCGATTGAATTTTTGCAATGGAAGACCTCTGATAGCATGAGTCACCATGAAGTTACCATCAGGGTGTGTCAGCATCCACTTGGGTCTAACATTTGAAAATCTCGTAGATTGGCCAGCAACAGGTAGTATTAAGTCCATTGTCCTCTTAGATCTCTAAGAGAATTGTAGACTAGAACTTTCCTCTGTAAATGATTGCCAACGTAAGGCAATATACGCAACATGCTCATTGTCTGGAATAGTGTATACAAATCAACATAGAAGCTGTACTTCATGAAAGCTCTATCGAACCTTTGATCTAGGTGTTGCATTTGGATCATGGTTCTAGTATTTTCACTAATGGTTTTTTCTTCACCTAGAACTGACCACCAGGAATATTTTGTGTCCTGCCTTATTTTCACAATATCTTGTAAAGGTGATTCGTAGAAAGTATCTAAAAAATCAATAACTACAACTTTGTTATTTTCTCCAATTAGTACATTTGAAAAAGTCAAATCACCATGGCATGAAGATATTGGTATTTCAATACCGTAATGACTATTGATGTATTCGCTCAAATCTTTTCTAGAAAAAGGCAGCAAAGATTCAGATTCAGGAGAAATATTTTCGAAAATACTGTCCGCTTTTTGCTCTAGAATACTGCAGTCCAAAGGACAATATTCCGCTGAAGCAATATTGGTTGAAATAAAGTCAACCATGGTTTGATAAATGTGGTCAGATGCCGGCTTTCCAAAATCTAGAAGATATTCAAGGACACTGATGCTAGTAAAATGCTCCATATCAAAATATCCGTCATCTATCCGGAGTACTTTCGGAACATCAAATGGAAGATCGTTTCTATTGCTATACGATTGTTGCTTTTTGGCTTGAGCTACTAGTCTATGATTATAAGTTTCTGATGCTGAAAATTTTCTTACAAAGAAAGTGTCTCGTTCTTTCAGCAAATACAGTTTGCATCCTGAATTTCCTTGCTGGAGCTGCATATTGTTTATTTTATGAATTTAGTAGGCACATTAAATCGATTAAAAATCGATGGCAGCTCATCATACAAATCGCAATGCACAAATGCTCGATCCGGATCGATATTGATAGGTGGAAGAGTCCTATGCGGCAGCTTGTCAGAATAACGATTATCTTTTGAGGAATTTTTTGGAACTTCGCATTCACTCATGTCTGAATATATCAATATTTGCTCTTCAGAAAGTTGTTCATCGAATAGAAAAGAAAGTATTCCTTCAGAGCAAACTCCGGAATTCACTAGAGAACAAACTTTATCCCAGTTAGACTCTTCTAATATCTTACTTTCTTCTAGAAATCTAGATTCAACAATAAAAAAGTGATCATCAATATCTCCTCGTGGAACTTTGGAGCTCATGTATTTTTTCCACAATCCTCTAGCAGCAAACATAATGTTTTTTTCTTTCATTTCTTGGATAATTTCCAATACTGAATCTTCTTTTAGAGCAAATGCGTCTGCATGCCAGTGTATAACATAGTCTGATTTTTTTGCTGCAGATGAAACAGACTTTCTAATGCAATCATGCTGCCTCATTCTCAGAGATTTTTTTCTTTTCACCTCTGAACTTTTTACTACTTCAATATCATCTCCAGAAACCAAGTCGTCAATACCTTCACACTGCGCTAACTGCTCAAATGTTTTTGGATCGTTACAACAGACAGAAATCCATGGATCAATGCTCCAGTATTTTTTCAATACAGCAGCATTAGTCATGACAAAGTCTTTTTTATCATAAACTGAAATGGCAACGCCAATTTTCATCTTATAAACTCCCAGTCTTCTATCAGGCTCCAATCGCCAAGCTCTTGCGAACATGCAATATTGTTTGTTTTTAGCCAATAGTTTAAAATGGCTTCAGGCCTAAATCCAGATTGCGGAACTATCTTTGAAAGATTACTAAAGATGCTAGCATAAATTTCCATATTTTCTGGGGAAGATAATGCACAAACGTCTGTCAATAAACCTTCGCTAAACAATCCATCGGTACTAGTTACTATGTTTTTAGTTTTTCCATCGATTTTCTTCTTTTGAACTAACAACCTTTTTGATGATGGAAACAATATGGTATTTTGAGATAGGCTATTGATATCTGGGATTTTTACTTTATCTTTGAACCCGATGTCAAGCCGATAACGAATGACAGCATCAAACTTAAAATCCTGTTTTTTTTCATATTCTATTCTTGACATGCTAGAACGCGCAATGGAATAAAACATTCCCAATATGTGTTCGCCCTTTGTTGTTTTTTTTACATGTCTAGGATTTCTTAGATAAGGCATGAACTCCCTTGTATCCCAATCGACATTCTGTTCAATTTCAAAAGAAATTGGAGACAATAGTTTTTCTATTGCACCTAGGTGCTCTTCGGTTCTATTTTTTTTGTGATTAGTTCTCCAACCCAAGTTTTCCCAAGTATGGATAAAGAAATAGAAACTACAATGGCTATTTGGTTGAATCAGGCATTCGTTTAAAGCTTGAAATCCTTTTTCATAATTTCTCAAATGCCCTGATATTTCAATTGCTACATTCATCTTGCGTTGTTTTTTCTATTTCTTGCTATGGCGCTAGCAATATCTTTGGGATCCTTGATGTCATATGATGAAATAGCTTTATCATCGATTAGCATATCATAATGTACTTTTCCCATTATCAACTCATGATATTTCACGCCCCAATCAGACAATTGTTTTTCCGTTAGCTCTCTGAGTTCTGATTCTATCAATTGTAAATTTTTCTTGTACACGTTCATGCCCCGAGCTGTATAGATCAAAACCTTGTTGCCATCATCATAGCAATCATTGACAATTTTGATCATTTCTGGAATCGGTTGACACGTATAATATTTTTCTTTTGAAGGAACTTCTGAAGTTCTGAAGCACAACACATCGTCTAGATCAAATGCTATTATTTTGTTGCCCACAATATCTCCGTTATTTTTTTATGCATAGCAGATCTTATTTCAAACTCTATGTCCAAGTATTCATCTAGTTTTTGCATGCACTTTTCCCATTCTTCAGTAGAGAAATTATAGTGTCCACTAAGAATTGATATTTCTTCTAAACTTAGATTACTTCTATTGGTCCACTTTTTCCATTTGCCAGATGCATTGCATGCTTCTAAGAAACTTTTCTTTTCATCGATTAGATGAAACTTGTCTAAATTTTGCAAGACTGTAGCTGTTTGCAAAACGCCTAATTCTGGAGCAATATTAAAAGCATCTACGCCAGATGCTTTTCTCAGATAAAAATCACTAGCAGTCAAATAATCGCTATTGTGTTCTTTCGCCAATAAACCATGACTTCTGACAATGTCACACATTGCCTTGGATCTCTTGTGGTTGAACACACCTATATTTTTATTCTCTTTGATTGAAGTTCCAGATTGAACTACGCAAAACACAACTCTGGAGAAAAGATCTCCGGTCTTTTTTTTCAACAGCTCTAAAAAACAAGATAGTTCTGTCGAATTTATAGGACTAATTGATTCTTCTGTGCCAACTTCAAACATTACATCTTTCGATATATCAGCACTAAATTCCATAAGATCGCTAGTTTTGTCGACTGCTTCTTCGATACTATTGCAACATTTCCATGGATCTATATGAATCAAAGAAATACCGCATTCGATATCGGCCATGATGGAAGCTTTTCCATCATCATAAAGTAAGCCTTGGCCCGGGCCGGCGTGATCCCTCATGACCGTTATTCTGCCATCCAGATAATCGACGAATTCTTCAGTAGTCCAGTTGTTGACATATCCAGGCGATATTTTGCCAGATTCAATCTGTCTTCTAGATGGTAATAGCCCTATGTTGACTTCGCTTTCTTCTGTTATTTTTACTAGGCAATCTACGGCAATTTTAGACATTGGTCCGAAGAATATTTTTGGCACTAGTTTTTTATTTTCAATGTTGCTCATTTTTTTCCTAGGCTTACGCTTCAAAATGGAATGGAAACTGCTTACCTGTATAAAGAGCGTATTGATAAGATGCCTGCATTAATCCTAGCTTTCTGCCCGTAGGAGTCTCTGTAGATGAACTAATAATTGAGCATGAATCATCAATTGCCACATTTTTTACCGGTGTACAGTTAAACATAATAGTTGATTTTGCTTCAGAAATACAATGCCAATTTGAACGAACGATTTGTTCATATTCTAAATTTAGATCATTCAGTGCGCTGATCACAGCAGATGCATATCCGCCATTTCCTAAAACACAAAATTTATATTTTCCACTTTCAACCAAAGATTTTGAAGTCAAGCCGGCTTCAATGGGAACATTTTTTATAAATTGTTTGACTGCTAAAAAATCTGTATTGTGTGCTTTTAGTATTCCAGATGATTCAACTATAGTATTTGCTGATCCGCAGAGTATCGCTGTATCAGCGTGAATGTCAACATGCTCTAGAACATTTTTTTTAAAAGGCATAGAAACAGCAAATCCGGAAAAACCTAAAGTTCTTGCTGCTTCTACTGCCGATTTTATATCACTAATTTGGTATGATTTATAGATTGCATCAATTTGGTGATATCTAAATGCCGCATTGAAAATTTGGCACCCACGATTACCTGGATTTTGTGAGAACGATCCAAATAGCTTCGTGTCTTTATTTATTATCATGATTCCAAACACTCATGCAATTTAGTTATTGCATGAAAAAATAGCAAATCATCAAAACCATTGTCGTGCAGTGGAGACATATTCAAAAAGATCAGAGCAGTTATTATCTTTATTTTGTCGAAATCGAAAGAGTTATTCGATGCCCATTCTGGGAATTTTTGCTCTAGATCTTTCAGTTCAGAATTCTGAGAAAATTCATAGCTAGCTTCATCATTTTCAAAAGTGCAGCTATAATTGTTTTCATCTTTCATGTCTGAGTAATTCATGCATATTCCGCCATACATTTTGGCTAAATCATAATATGCATCGCCGTAATCGTGCTGGCTTCCGAAAGATTCTCTCCAATCTATTATCTTGAAATCGGAATTAGGAGTTAAAACAATGTTATCAAATTGTAGATCACCATGGTAAATCTTTGTAGGTATCGATCCTTCGCAGACTTTCGACCAATCAATTTTTTTCAAGTAATAATCTAGAGAGTGATATTTTTTTCCATTGATAATGTAAGATTTGTCGGATTCAATCTTGCTATTCTCAGAAAGAATCATGCTAACTCTCTCTAAAGTTTTGTCTCTATAGAATTGATAACAATGCTTTGTTATGTCAACATCTTCTTTTTCCCACAAGTTTTCAACAGACCAATTCATGAATTTTTCAGCAAAATCCAATTTGTTGTAAAGGGTAGTGCCTTCTTCCCATTTATAGCTTAGTATGTTTTTTCCATGGTACTTTATTTCTGGGACTAATTTACCTAAGTTATCAGCTCTCTTCACTCTGCTTTCGACATTTTGTTGAAAGAGCTTCAGCACATTATCACCAACTTTGTAGATAAATTGGCCAGTGGATTTTGGTATTCCCATCTTTTCGCTAGTAAATCTACTATTAGCTTTTAGATAATTGTCAATTGTTCCAGCATCATGCCATTTCAAGGATACTGCTTTCATCGATTTGTATTTTGATAAATCGTAAAAAGCACTTACCATTTCCCCTGAATCTGCCATGTTATTTTCTAATTCGGACCAAAAAGTTTCAAAGTCTTGAATTGCACAAAGGCCAGTAAATGCATGAGAATAACCATTTTTGTTCTTGTTGATTAGCTTAATCGCTTGGCCATTTTTAACGTCGACAGTAGAGTATATTTCCGGTATGCTAGTAGGATAGACTCCTAGCCAGTTACCCATTGCCGGTAAGTCTCCTTCAATCAAGCAATCAGCTGTTATAAAGTAAAAAGGCCTTTGAAGGTATTTTTTGCATGCAAGTAGTGAAGTTCCTGGTCCGGAACTAGGTCCTTCAAAATTTTCCACATCAACAAAAATGAACTTTCTATCCGGGTGGGCTGCTTCGCAATATTCTCTGACTTGGTTTGACTTATACCCTAAAGCAACAACGATTTCACAATTTGAATCTGTTTTTTCTATCGCATGCGATATCATTGCTACATTATCAATAGGAAGCAGAGACTTATTAACATGCTTTCCGTATTGACCCATTCTAGTGCCTTTGCCAGCTGTCAGAATACAGATAGCAGGAGGCATGTGCTCGTATTCTAATCGACCGTCATTGCGCTGCGTGTCATCTTCTATTCGAATGACATCATCGACTTCAGGAGTAGAAACTTCTTGCAAAATTATATCGGTTTTTGCAATTACACGGTGTTTTCTTCCAGGCAAAACTGTAAAGAAATCATCAGATTTCATTGATTTCTTTTCTACAATGCCTTCATCATTTTCTAACCAAACTTCTGCTTCGCCAGAAATTATGTAATTTGTCTCTAGCTTTTTGTTGTGGTACTGGTATGAAGTTCTAGTACCAGACTTGATATAGATTCGCTTATAACAATATTTGTCATTTAGCTCAAGCCAGACTTCTTTTCCCCAAGGTTTGGTTACGACTTTCAATTATCCCTCGACGTATTTCAAATAAGCATTCAAATCTTCTGGCGTTCCAATTCCATGCATTTTATGCACGTAGAAAGGCACCAGCTTTTTTCCAGAATCTACTAGTTCATTATATGCTGGACATATATAAAATTCGTTTTTAACGCGCTTATCTTCAGCAATCATCTTTTCAGCGAAAGTCACAAAATCAGATCCTTTTCTGTAGTAGTATATTCCGCATGTTGCAATATCTGATATAGGATCTTTTTCGGCTACTTGCGTCACGATACCTTCTTCGTTGACCTTTACAAAACTCCACTTAGGATGCAAAGAATTGAAAGTAAAAACGATAGCATCAACTGCCATAAATCTTCTCATGGCATTGAAGTTTTTCTTGCTATATTCAATTACCTGGTCTGAATTGGCTATCAATAGTTCTTCATCGCTGTTTATTAGCTCTTTAGCTAAAAGAGCCGTGCATGCCGCACCTTCAGTGAGTGAATCAACGACTATAATCTCACAATTGTCTTTTGTGATTGCTGCTAACAAAGTATCTAGTTTGTATTTTTGCAAGTGTTCTTTTCTGACAAGGAAAATATATCTTGCATCAAAACCTAGGTTTTCAACAACGCGTTGTATCATGGGTTTACCATTAACATCAATCAATGGTTTTGGGAATGTGTAGCCTTCATTGGCAAATCTAGAACCTTCGCCGGCCATTGGGATTAGTACATTCATTGATTCCTCTCTAATTTTTCGATTGTTTCTTTCACTAGCGAATAAGTTACTTCAGTTGCATTATTGACTCTTGCAACATGTGCTCCTGAATCCATAGCAGCCATGAATCCTTTTTTTGAATCTTCGAAAATCAGCGTTTCTTCAGGATTGACACTAAAAAATTTCATGGCTTTTCTATAGCCTTCTGGATCAGGCTTTGGATTTTTAACATCTTCGTTAGTTAGCAAAAAATCAATTTCATCTATCTGGCCTGTATTTCCTAACATAAGTTCGGCAGTTTTCCTAATGCTGTTAGTAACGCATCCTACGTGCAAATTTCTACTTTTTAGCTCAGTGTGTAGAAAAATTTTGCCTTGATCAATTTTTGCATTTTCTGATATAACATCGAGCGTAAATTCTTGTTTTAGATCCCAAATCTTTTGAACATGTTCTTTCGAAACTATTCTATTCTCGACTAAAAGATTCAACTTTGTCTTAGTTGGGAGACCGTTATAAGTTGTCTCGTGATCTTTTCTAGAGATTCTAACTTTAGAAACATGTTCCAAAGCTCTATTGAAAGATTCATAGTGCCATTCACATGCATCTACCAATACGCCGTCTAGATCGAACAAAACACACTTTATCATAATGACATCCTATATTTTTCAATCTCATCGCTGCAAATTCCATAGGCACTAGACAATAACTCTAAACTATACTCAGAAGCCTCAGGCAAAACAGCGATCGATTTATTCGTCAGATCTTTTCCAGGATAAGTCCAAATTAGTCCTAGATTTGTCAATGTATAATCGTCGTTTTGATGCCAAAAGAAATTAGGAGTTGAAGCTTCTATGCATTTTTGAATTGCAGGTAAATTTTTTGCATGTACCCAAATTTTTTCATTATTCAACAACCATAAAGGGCATTCAGTGTCAGGTTCGTCATGTCCTAGATAAAAAGCATCGTCATGGTACCAGACATCAATCTCAACATCATATCCTAGCTCTAGAGCTTTTGAAATGTATTCTGGAGTGTTTTCCATCTCAGGATTTTTTCCACTCAAATTTCCACGATGAGAAATAAAAATCATCTTACAATCCTAAAAAAACATCATTCAAATAAAGCATGCATGTCTTCCATGGAATGGGAAGACTAGTCACATTCTTTCCGATTGATTGATAGTTTCGCAAAAAGTAAACTAGGGTATCAACATCATTGAACACATGTTTTTTTCCAGTGAATTCACACGCTCCACCGCCTTCTACAAATGAAAATGTCGGCAAATGGCATGCCAAGCTTTCAATAATGTGATTAGGCCCTGGATCGTATCTCGAGCCACTTACATACACATCGTATCTTCCCAAACAGTCTCCTAAAGACTTTCCGCTTAGCGGCTTGATTACTTCAGAATTTTTGAATTTTTGTTTAGTTCTTCCAATGTAAGTGAAAGTAAAATCCGGATTTTTTCCCACAAATTCATCAAGAAACTTATAAACATCAGCTCCTTTCAGCGGATTGTCAGACCAGTGGTGGGTTACTATGTTAGTCTTGCCATTGCTAATTTTTTTCTGTGGCGAAAAGTCTTCTAAATTGACTCCATTGTATAACACTGAATTCGATTTGCAAACCCAACCTTTTTCCAAATGATAGCTTTTCATCCAGTTGCTCACAAATACCGTGTGGTCAGTATACTTGCTGCATTCACGCAAAAATTCGTCCATACCTGTTGTGCCTTTTCTGGCATCGCACTCATTGACGCGGTGGATTATTTTCGATTTAGGATTTTCAGCTTTGTAATTTATGATCGAATCCATGTTGATTTGATTCGAAGCTGGTCTCGGATCTTGAACAAATACGATATCTGGTTTATCGTTTAGATTATCCACTATTTCATGTCCAAAATTTTTCATTTGTTCATGAAAAGCTTTTACGAAAAGATTGCCTCCTCCCCAAGGTCCTTCTATTGGTTTTCTGTTAATGAGAAGTTTCACTTTATTAGTCCTTGATTATCAGAACTTGGCCATAATCTAGATCTTCGTAGCTAATCAATCTATCATCGAAGAATATTCTTCTGTCCATTTTCACCAACTTTTTATCGAATTCAACAATTGAATCAACTACATTGGAAACATCCATATCTTTCTGTTTTTTGCTTGGCAAATGATAATCATCAAGAAGTATCACTTTTTCTGCACGATCTTTACAGTTGTTCCAATCTCTTAGAACAGCTTCATATCTGTGGTCTCCATCGACGTAAATCATGTCAAAAGTTTCACTATCGTCTAGTTCATCAAAATAATCATCCGAAGTTTTTTGGTGAAATTCAATTAGCCGCAACCAATCATGCGGAAATATTTTTGCCAAATTTTGCAAATGTTCTTGATCGAAATTAGGATCAATAGTTGTAACTTTTCCATCAATTCCAGCGTTACGCATGGCCATGGCGGCGCAGATGGAAGAATATCCTCTACCAAAGCCGATTTCAAGATAACTTGATATTTTATACTTTTTTATGAGTGCCGATATTAGCATTCCTCTTTCATAATTGGGGCGAAAGAATGCACCAAATTTACTGTAGTTTTCTGAATCCGGACTGCGCTGCTTTTTAGCTGTAAATTCTCCAATCTGGTCGAAAACGCCTAGGCTAATCGATTCTACAGGAGTCCCTAAATTTTCTAGCTGCTCGTGTATACTGACAATTTCAATATTACCAGATCTTGTTGGCATACTTTTTTCACTAGCTGGATTTACTCCGAATATATCAGCTTGTGTATCTATCATCGTAGCATCTCCTTTTCTAGAATTTGGATATCATTCTTAACCATCTTTTCTACCATTTTTTCTAGCGATGTTTTAGGAGACCATCCCAGTTCTTTCTTTGCTTTGGAGTAATCGCCTCTCAAGACATCGACTTCAGCCGGTCTCATAAATCTTGGATCTTGAGTCACATACTTTTCCCAATTGTCAACCCCGATACAAGAAAATGCAATTGTTAGAAATTCTTTGATTGAAGAAGTTTCTCCAGTCGCAACAACATAATCATCTGGAATATCTTGTTGCAGCATTAGCCACATTGCTTCAACGTAATCGGGTGCATATCCCCAATCTCTTTTTGCTTCCAAGTTGCCCAGTGCTATGCTGTCTGCTAAGCCAAGATGTATTCTAGCCACTCCATCTGTGATCTTTCTAGTGACAAATTCATGCCCTCTTCTTTCGCCTTCGTGGTTGAATAGAATTCCAGAAACAGCAAACATATCGTATGATTCGCGATAGTTTTTTGTTATCCAATGGCCGTAAAGCTTAGCTACGCCATATGGACTACGCGGATAAAATGGAGTTGTTTCTTTTGCAGGATTTTCAACCATTCTACCAAACATTTCCGATGAAGATGCTTGATAAAATCTGGCGTCAATATTGCTTTCTCTTATTGCTTCTAATACTCTCAAAACTCCTAGGCCGGTCACATCTGATGTTTGTTCTGGCGTATTCCAGCTTTCTCCAACAAAGCTCTGTGAAGCCAAGTTATATACTTCGTGAGGCTTTGCATGCAACATACATCTGATGAGTGAATTTTGATCGCTCAAATCTCCATTGAGAAATGTTATCTTTCCTTCAAGATGTTCTGTATTCGTTCTATTTTTGTGCGAAGATCTACGTTCCATCCCGTAGACCTCGTAACCTTTTTCTAACAGAAAATCTGCTAGATGACTACCATCCATCCCGTTGATGCCGGTTATTAGTGCTCGCTTCATTACAAAACCTCAAATAGCATACGCTTATATTCTTCTTTTACTTTGGACAAAAAGAAATTTTTGACATTGTTTTCATTGTAGTCTACTTCTAACTTCGAAGGATATGCAATTTTAGACTTTTCTTCCAAGTCATAAACGCAATTTTCGTGAAGAACTAGTTCTGAAATTCCAACTCTGCTAGAAATAATTGGAACCCGCATTTTTGATGCTTCCAAAACAGCTTGTGGACCGCCTTCGTATCTAGAACAAACCATGTATAAATCACATGCGTTGTACATCACTTCTAGATCATGCTGGGAAACCATTTCGTGTAGTACGAAATTGATGCCGGCATTGGAAAGTCTATTTGTAACATATTTCCTGCGCCAGCCACCTAACAGAACCACAACTGGGATAGTTTTTGCCATCTCTTCAACTAGATCGCATAAGACGTCTGGTCTTTTTCTAATTTAGGAAGTCCGGACTCTCCTTCGCTATCACGCTGAAAGGATCCAATGACAGTTACATTTTCTGGTAACCCTATCCTTTTTTTGCATTCTTCTTTTTCTAGGATGTTCCATTTTTTATCGTCAATCCAGTATGGAAGCACATAAATCGGCTTATCAGTAAGTCTTTCTATAAACTGTTGCGTGTATTTGTTAGGTACATGATATGCATCAACGAATTTGTCTCTAATGATAAATTCATTCTTTTTCTCATCGGTAAACTTATCAGGGACTATGTGATGAACTGTGACAATGACCTTTTTGTTTTTTAGTATTTCTGGGTGTATATGATTCCAACACCATCCTGCTAGAAGCCAAATCACGTCAGCTTGTGCTGGATTTTGAACGCATACATCTTCGCATGCACTTACAAATTCTTGTGCAATTCGATCACAGACCCAGTTTTCCCTAGGAGCTAAAACAAAAACTTTCACAATAATATTTCCTCGTATTTGAGTGCTACGTCTGAAATGTCATTCGCAATCAACGCTATATTGTTTTTTACGGTATTCGAAAAATCCAAACTAGGCGGATTGTAAAGGTGAGTTGGCTTAAAATCCCAAACTTCTTCTTTTACTATTGTTGCTTTATTTCCAGCAATTTCGCTAGTACCACCTGACGATGTACAATGAACAGCGCAATCGCTAGCATTAGCATCGACTACAACATTGGGGCAATGATCTAGATAAGCCAAGTGGATGAAATTTGAAGAAGCTTTCATCACAGAAATCAATTGTCCCCATGATAAATCTCCTATATATTTTACCCTAGGATCATTGCAGTTTTCTAGAGGCTTTATATCACCTGATCCTGCAACCAAAAGAACATCGTCTTTTTTTGCGCAATGCTGAAAGTAAGAAATGTTATCAGCCAGTCTTTTATGCGGCCTCCAAGAAGAAGCACAAAACCAAACATTACTACGCGGCATTCCTAGTTGGGCTGGTTCAATTTCATCAACAGTTTTCAAAGGTGTTCCGTTGTGGATTACATGTACATTTTCTTTTTCTCCGAAATACCTAAAAACTAATTCTTTGTTAAATTGGCTCTGAACTACTACGGCATCAGCCAGTTCGTAACTCATCCTGATCGGTTCGTTTTGCTTTTTCCAATCTTGGGCCATGTTGAAATAGATTCCATCTAGCCTTAGAACGTTTCTAACTCCCGGATAATGACCTTGGATAAAATTCAATGAGACGTCTGGTTTATCAGCTACGATGATATGGCCCATGTTTTGTAGCATTCTTGCTAACTTTCCAGCAAAACCATTTGGTCCGGACCTAGATTCAAAGTTGACATTGTTGAACAAGATTCTCATTCAATGTACCCTCTTTCTCGTATTCTTTCTGCAGACATTTTTTGCTTTATTGAACGATCCTGCTTGAATAATTCTGGATTTTGAAGATCAATATCGTAGTGGTACATGACCATGGGAAAATAAATTAGAGGTCTAGCGTTTCTTCGAGCTCTTTCCATCATGGGCAAAAAAATGGCTTGATCGCATGCGATGACGATCCATTCACCACTATCATCCATAAAGTTTTTGGGATTTATGCCGATAAAATCTTTGACTCTAAAAGTCTTGAGGTGACTAGATCTCCATGGTTGACCATATACAGAAACTGCTGGATCGATTGGGCCGCAAATGCTGTGATTAGTCCAAGACCAACGTTGATTGGTCCACATTACAGCTGGGTCATGTTGAGAATATACCATGTTCAACATCTCTAGACAACCCATGTCAGTCAACCAATCGCCAGCATCTAATCTTACAACAATGTCTCTTTCATCTAATTTTTCACATATGTCAATAGTATTTCTTACTTCGCCAAACTTTTCTTGCCTATCGATAATCTCTACTTTGGAACCTATTTTTAGGCCGTACTTTTTGCACGATTTTTTGATAGCATCGATAGTTCCGTCTGTCGACATGTCGTTGACAATGTACATCCGCCAATTTTCGTAAGTCTGCATTGCAGCGCTTCGAATTGTCAGATCGATCTTAGATTCGCAATTGTAAGCTGGTGTTATAAAGACAAAATTATTCACAGCTTTATTGTAATACTAGGAGTCGGGTTGTTCCAATCTACTTTTGAATGGAAAACATGACCGCCAGTATCTCTTGCTAGTCTTTGTGCTAAATTAGAAATTTCTGCATCTGTTACTTCAGACCATGGCTTATCAAAAAACATGTTATTTTCTGCCGTGTCTTCTTGTTTGACGTCATACAAGCTTTCCCAATGTTTTTGCCAATAATTCTTGTACGTATTAATTTTTCGCTCAATGTCGATCCATGAATAATGCTCTACGAAAGGCAATAGATCGACAACGTTTTGTATCCATTCCTGATATGCCCTTAGGGCATCTTGGTTTCCGTTAATAGCATGAACTCTAGCAGTATGCGCCTGTTCGTTATAGAATGAAGCATGCGGAATTCGTTCGCCAGTTTCTACGTGGACATAATCACATCCATCAGTTCCAGGATGGGAATATAAGTTTCCGTCATCATCATATCGTCGAAGCTCAACAGGAATACCGTGCGTGATGTGAGGAACGTTTTTGCTCAGCCTCCATTTCCATGGATTAACGTCGACTCTAACTTTTTCTTTTGCACCCCAGAACTCAACAACAGGCAAAGATACTAGCTCGACAGTTTGAGGCCATGCTCGAATGAAAGTTTGAATTTTTTCACCGGTACCCATGGGAGCAACTTCGTCAGCATCCATCTGCCAGCAGTATTCCATTGTGCATCGTTTTCGTGCTTCGGCTTTCTGGTCTCCATCAAATACAGCAAATCTTTTATGATTCCAATCTCTAGAGACTTGGTCGACTTTGAGTCGATGGTCTTCTTCGGCCCACTTTTGAAGCTCTTCCCAAGTACCGTCTGTAGATCCGCCATCAACTACGACAACTTCATCGCAGAATTCAAGCATGCTTTTGATGCATGCCTTGAAAGGGTACTTTTGATCCAGGCAATTTAGGGTTGTTGTGTAGCCAGAAACTGTTGCTTTGTAGTTTGCATTTTCCATTTCTTTGCGCCAGAAAAGCTCGCGACTACCGTAGAGATATTCCTCAATCTCCTGCACGGAATCTGTGGCGAACCATTCCTCATCCTTGTGTTGCACGTAATCGTTTAGTTCTAGTTTACATCCCAAGAGCTTGGCCTCAATGACCATTCTGGGACATGTATCTTTACCTCGAGGGAGATAGACAAACCCTTCAGCCCTAGAGAGCTTAGATAGGAGTTCTGCGTAAGGTAATCCCCAGACCACTTCATAACTGAGATTATTTTCCTTGCACCAGGCCTCTGCTTGATCGGCTCCTTTGATCCAAGAATTAGAGCCAAGAACAATCCAGCCTTCTCTCTCAACATTTTCAGTTTCCTCTCTGAGCTGTTTGATCTTGACAAAGAATTCATCATTAAAAACTGAGCTCAGTACAGTGTTATGTTTTTCAGAAAGAAAGGGAAACTTTTCCAAATAAATGTTCTGCTGAGCTTCACTCATCCAATAGAGAGATTTTGCTCCATAATAGAAAGCAGATATTAGTTTGCCATGCTGAGTATTATCACAGTTGCATTCAGAGTTTTCTGCAAACTGATGTTTTTCTGGAGACCTGTACTTACAAAACTTATAGTCATATTCAAGTACTGAATATTTTATATTAGCTACAATTGTAGGAATCAAACTTTGATCTAGAGAAGCAAAATTACCAAAGACCCAGTACTTCTGATATCCTTGTTCTAGTAGTTCTAAATTAACTTGCTTAGCTAGTAGCTTCTGATATGGTACTGGACATTTTTCAATTAATGCCTCAGTAGTGAGTTCAGCACCACCAACGTACTGATCAACAAATAAGTCAGCTACAAAAATAATCTCAGCTGCTTGGTCTATCTGTACACTAGTACTATTAGACTGAAAGGGACTGTCCAGGTTCATAATAAAGAGCTCCTTAAGAATATTCAGAATTTAAATTCTAATGTATTCTATAGGATATCCATAAGATGTTTACTTTTATGAACCAGCTGGATGTGTCTGGTTAGGATGACTGAACCTGATTTAAAGATACCTCAGAAACAGCAAATGTTCAAAATTATTTTTCCTCAAGTGCTAAAATTCTGTTTTCTAGCGCCTGGATTGTCGACTGCTGTTCTTTGACTGCTTCGATCAGAACAGCCACCATCTTAGCATAATCGACTTGTAGGTATCCAGAAGGGGTAGTTGTGACAATCTCAGGAACCACAGCCTGCACTTCTTGAGCAATCAAACCTACTTCAGTTTCTGAATCTTCTCTTTGTGAGTTTCTGAACGTGACGCCTCGAAGGTTTTGAACTTTGTGCAATCCAGCATCTATAGTATTGATATCAGTCTTGATTCTAGCATCAGATGTTTCGTAAAAAAGTTCGTTGAAACTGCCAAATTTTACTGCAGAGCCACCGGTATCAGCCGACATTCCTGGATTGAAGATAGTACCACTGAATACCGTATCTCCACCAAATACTGTGACTCCTTCTCCAGTTTGTTTACCACCTACAGCTCCAGAAACATACAAGAATGTATCTTGACCGGGCTCAGTATCTCCCAAAGAAATTGAATCACCAAAGAGAAG
>Ga0208644_1000510_pt1 | contig 33562 bp, 50 predicted proteins | sample VirMetDEL_Nov_18_FD_184517 | JGI IMG/M metagenome (GOLD analysis project Ga0208644, IMG submission 184517) | Aqueous microbial communities from the Delaware River and Bay under freshwater to marine salinity gradient to study organic matter... | ecosystem: Environmental > Aquatic > Marine >...
GGCTGCTGGATCCCAAAATAAGAATGCAGGCATAACCCGCTCTACCTTAAACTCACCATCATGTGGTGGCTTACTATAATCCATAAGGGTATCTGTTGCACCTACGCCACATATAAGCATATCTTGAAAGGCTAGAGTATACTCTAGATCTGCATCTGTCTTTTGTTCTATGTACTTCACGGCGTTATTAAGCACATCATTGAAGCCATTTTGCTCTTGATCATTAAGTCTAGGGATATACTTAACGTTTAAGCGGTTTTGGATTTCAAACCCAACTATAGATTGGATTACTGGTTTAACTCTGTTTATAGAGATAATAGGCATCCCATTGGCATTTTGTCTCTCTATATCATCTTTGCACCATTGATCGCCTTCATAGACTGCAAAAGACTCTCGTACTTCGATCTCGCGCCAATCTTGTTCGATCATTAAGTTTTCATTGATGCGCTTTTCCATTTCACGGATGATTTCTTCATCATCTTCCATGCCCAGCAATTCTTTTGGCTCATCAAGCAACATCTAAGTAATGATTTATATTTCAATGCCTTAAAGATTATCCCACTTTTGTATGGTTATCAAGGAATTGTATATATATCAATCTAGTAACTTAGTATAGCCGTCGTCTCGCTTTTCTTCAGTTTTGCGTTGCAACTGCATTACTGCTAGCATTGCTATAAGCGTAGAGTTTTCGAGTGAATCCATACGATCTTCTACACCCTCAAGTCTTTCAGCCTGATCTTTAACCATCCGGTCTAATAGGTATACGCGCTCTTCTAATCTTATAAAGTCAGTCATGTTTATGCTCTGTATTAACGCCAATATTGGCATAGATTAAATCTAACGAATCTTTTTGGGCTTTAGCAATATCATAATCTTGTAGATCGTATTGAGTAACGACACCTTTATCGTTTAATACTGTTAGCAGGTGATGCAATAAATAAAGAGGCGTCATTACTTTTCCTTCGTAATGCGTTTGCGACTAATCTTCCGTTCTGGTTTAAGCGTAATCACCGGATCTGCTGTCGGCTTAAATCTAACGTTAGCTAACTCCTCGAGATCCAGTGCTAATGTCTTTATAATTAGCTCGTTTTGTTCAACTATTTTTAATGCTTCTGAAGCTATCCATTTTATGGTCTTTACTTCATTTTCAATGTTATCTAGGCGAGCCTTTATATCATCAATAATTTGTTTAAGTGGATTGGGATGTTGAATCATTTGATTCCTCGGATGAAGATAAAAAGACTTGTTGGCAATTCCCCTCGGCTAAAGTACGTTGCAATATAAATGCGTCACACATCTGTTTTAGTTTTTCTGAGAAAGCTTTAGAGAAGGCTTCCCATTCTTTTTGAATAGCTATGATATCTTTATATTCATCGTATTCTATTTTGAAATTTGTATCTTTATTCATCTATACAACTCATAATAATTGATAGTATTGTGTCCTGGGTACTGTATTGTTATATCGCATAAGCGGCTCATAGCGTCAAGCAAATCATCATGTAAACCAACTGGAAAAGTAGAATATTCTTGTACGACAAAATCATTGATCACATCTATGAGTTGGTTCTTGTAGTTGTTCTTGTAAAGTGTTCTAGGCATAAAAATCTTGCGATCAGCAAAATAAGATATCAACCGCCTAATGCGGTCCTCTTTAGAAACTCTGCCACCAACCTCTTGAATGTGGAATCGGTAGTTGCGATCATCCATAGCTTTACGAAGCCAGTCAGCATCGCATTGCATGCCATATTTCTCGTAAACTACAGATTTAGGTTTATATTTTTGATGCAATTCAAATAGCTTATCTTCTCGCTCTCTGACATTTAAACGGTCACGCACAAGGTCGACTAGGTATAAATTACCATCACCTCCAGCGCCCATAACAACCATGGCTGTATAGTCAGAATCTTTACCTTTAGAGTTAGCAGGATCCACGAAGATATAGTAGTTAAGCGTACCAGGTGTAAGCGCATCATAGTACATAAGCCATTCACTACGGAACTCTCCCCCGCCCTCGGGACTTGGGCGCTGCTGGTATTGACCAGAGAAAGCATAAGATCCAACTTCATTTTTAATTCGGTCTATTTCATCTTTATCTATTCGTCCTGGGTGTAAAAGCTCCCCAGTCTTGCGCTCGACGGTTTTCCATCCCTTACTAAGTGTCTCGTCTTTTTCAGCAATCATTGGTAAACACAAATGCTCCCAGCCTCCTTTAGCAAGTAAATGCCCTGTCAGGTCTTCTTCATGTAAGCGTTGCATGATGATTATTATGCAACCTGTGCGCTTGTCGTTAAGACGCGTGGAGAAAGTTTGATCAAACCATACGTTGGCTGACTCCCTAAATGCTGTTGATTCTGCTTGCTGTGCGCTTACAGGATCATCAACGATGAGATATTGACCACCTTCACCAGTAGCGGTGCCTCCCACACTGGTAGCTATCCTATGGCCTCGCTGCGTAGTGATGAATTTGCGTTTAGTATTTTGATCTTCGACTATCTGCGTTTGAGGGAAGAGCTCTTTATACCATGCCTGTTGCATAACTAGCCTGCAATCCTGAGCGTGTTTAAAACTTAAGTCTTGTGAGTATGAAGCGCACATTATCTGCTCACCTGGATTGTGTCCCAAGAGCCATGCAGGGAACGCTACGTTAACGCTTATGGATTTAAGATGCCTTGGTGGGATGTTGATAATAAGCCGTTTAATCTCGCCGCGCTGACACGCAAGTAAATACTGAGCGATTAGATCTATATGCCAATTATGTTGATAGTTAGCAGTTGGCGAGACTGTGTTGACTACCTGCTCCGTGAAGATTGATAAGTCCCCACGCATGAGTTTATAGAAGTTATCCAGCGTTGGTTCCATCCTCACCTAGTAATTTGGTATAGGCTAACGCCCAGTTTCTACGTTCTTCTACGTTAGTGGCATGCACCATATAATAAAAGATCTCATTGATACTAGAGAGAGCCTGTGCTCGTTTTAGGTCATCATACCACGCTGTTATTTCCATCAATCACCTCCTTTGATGCCTTATGCCTAGCAATAGCTGCCTCTTCTATATTCTGCAAGCTGCGCTCAAACATCTTGATTTGCGACTCACCTAAGACCTTAGTTTCAATAGGGCCTCCATCTTTGCCTGAAGTCTCTATGCGCTCTACATAGCCGCGATTTTTGCCTTTAGTCTTCATGTAAAAAATGATAGCAGCCGGATTTTCTTTATCAATTAGCGTCTGTAACTTAGATTCAACAAAATCTAAGGTTTGCTCCCCAGCTTCATCACAGTCGGCAGCAAATTCAGGGTCTGCCTTGCGCCAATCATAATAAGTTCTGCGCTCTATCCCAGCCTTTTTACAAGCATTCGTTATAATTCCTAAGCTATCTTTAAGGATTTGGGGGAACTTTTCTTTTATGTTGTGTAGTCTGTTAGTGACCTTCACTGGTTAGATCTCCTAATATTCACTATAAATATCAGTAGCATAGCTCATGAGGAAAGAAAAGCAGAAAGGTAAAAACTGTTTATAAATTCTTTCTACTTCTAATCTCCCTCAGGCGTAACATCATAGAACTCTTCGCCTTCATCTGTAGTAATGGTAAGCTCGTGGTATGATCTCCCATTAGCCTCATATATATTGCCAATAATGGCCTCATCATCGCCTATAGACTCGAGGGCGTTAATCCAATCTTTAATCTTCATCAGTCCTCTTTAATACACAGAATCACATTCATGCCGTCTTCGTAGTTTTTGTCTATTACTTTATCGATGTGCGATATTTCATTAAGAGAGTGATCAAATACCTTTACAAAGCTTTGTGGGTCATAAGCATCTAAAATTGCCATTAATTTTTCTACTTTAATTGTCATTATTCAGTACTCGCTACTACGGTTGGATCATCAGAACTTAATTTATGCTCTAGCAAAGTACAAGCACCAAATATGGCGAAAAACAACAAGATGTTTATAAATAAAAGTTCCTGCATCGTATGTTTTGCATTCATATTGCAAACCTCAATAAGATATTGATTATTCAATACAAAGGATGTTAGTTAATTGAGGAAACATGTCAATAGGTTAATTATGCATAAACACGATGAATATGCCTTGTGCGCCCAGTTCTGGCACGAATACCAAACCTTGAGCTCCATGAATCAATTTAGAAAGGAGCTTTATGTGTTCCATGTAGAGAATGAGCGTAAGTGCAGTGTGGCTCAATATATCAGGCGCAGTAAAATAGGTGTGGTTTCGGGAGTGGCAGACTACATAGTACTTGTAGAGGACGGACGCTTTGCAGCAATAGAATTCAAGCGCAATGCGCAAGCCATTAAGAAATTTAATCAAGGCCAAGAGGATTTTAAAGCTATGTGTAATGCCTTTGGGGCTCCATATTTAAAGACTTGTAGCGTGGCAGAAGCTATAGACTTCCTCAAATCTCTATAATATCGCTTGACTGTAATGTAGTTTTAAACTACATTGCCCCTTCAACGCACATTATATGGAGTAAGTATGCGAACCTTAAGCAAGAGACCACACGACCCTTTAGTCTATTATGCCAAATTATGTTATGGCATGACTAATACTACACAAAGCCAAATAGAGGCTATTGAACGCCAATTCCTACGTGAAAGCAAAAAAGACGTGATTGACTCAACTGTACTAGATAAGTATTTTACTCAACTTATTATACTTTTGGAAGATGTCCTCGATGAATCTAGAATGTTAAGCAATATGATTCTAGAGAGGGAATGATGTTTATACCTATGTGGATTTTAATTATCGCCGTCATTTTATTTTTATGTAGTGAGAATTAATATGACCAATCAAGAGAAACTTGCCCAATGTGAAGAGCACTTGCTTAACGAACATTTTAGGCGCTTAAATTTGCTAGAAAATCCAGTCGATCCTGATTGGTATGACGATGGAGATAAATACGAATAAAATGCCTCGCAAAAGCCAGATAGAAGAGGAAATAGAAAGAAATTATAGAATGATTCGTATAGGCGATGAAATCAACTTCCTTCACAAACTGGCAATTTTGATAGTTATGATAATACTGGGAGCGTTGCTATATGCAACGCTCGCCCAGTGGAATTATGCTAAAATCCGTTATTTAGAGCGTCATAAATTAGAAGCTGCTGAGCAACTAGAGCATGAAATCATTTAAGCTTTAAGCGCTTTATATCTCTCATTACAACATCCTGGCACACTACCCAAAATTTAGGGTCTCCGCGTTTACGCCAATCCCGGGCCTCTGTGGTGACGTCTTTTAGGTAGCCCTTGTCTAGTAGCCTAATTACAGAACTTCGTACCTTGGTGGAGTTCTCAAGGCTCAGAAACACACTTTCGCAAATCTCCTTTAGAGTAGCTTGATTCGGTTCGGCGAATGGTCCCGATAAAAAAAACTCCAGTAAATGTGCCTCTAGGTAATCATGACTGCAGATTTCAAAGATGTCTTTGCGCAAGATTAGTGTAGGCTGGTTAGGATTCTTCATATTTTGGTGGCCTCGTGTTATTTTTACGGTAGTACTCTTGCATTATTTCATCAGTTTCGTCTTGGTCCTCTTCACTCCATGTGTCGCGATAATTAACGTGGCGCACGGATGGATAAATGATGGCCTTAGAAATATCCGTTTTTTTTGAATCGGTATGTATAGGAACATCATTCTTAATGCGATTTTCGTTATATATCAATCGCTTAGTGAATTTTACTGCTCGATTGGATCCATATTGCTCGTAAATCTCAAGACTGCGACGGCAGTGGCCATAGAAGATTCGGTTCCATTCATCTGGCGCTAGCTCCTTGGTAGAAAGCGGATTACTAGACTGCATTACGGATATTTGGAAGGATTTAGTCTCTTCCTCGATGAACTCATCCGTCACTCCTAGCTTTTCTTTCAGATTTTTGTGTGTTTGATATTTTGGCAACCAATTCTCAGTCATCGAGACTACTTTTTCAACTTCCTCATTCAAAATAAAATTGGAAGTATTGGCTTTAGTATTAATACTTCTTTCTTCTTTCTTCTTAAGAGTAGATTGTCGGAACTTGGAGTTCCGCATTGTGGTAATATCTGGCTTTGCGGGGGGTATATCAGCTCTAGTGCCGCATTTATGCGCGGTTGCGGGATCTTGGTTTAACATGTCATAACGATACTTATATAAGCATGCAGAACCTAATCTAGGCTTCTTCCACTCTACAAAACCCTTTGATTTCAATGAGTTAAGCAGCTTTCTTATCTGCCTATCTCCAACTCCTAAGTCTTTAGCTATGGTTTTTTGAGATCGATATACTTTGCCGGTCGTGTTATCACTATAACTTATAATATAATCGAGAAGAACGCTTTCAGCCCTTGAACACTCAAGGCGAGCACGTTTCATTACTTCTGATTGGATTTTTAAAAAATTTCCATTGGATAAAGTCAGGTGACTTTGTTGATAATTCAATTCACTATTGGTAATTGTATCTTGATTGGCACAACATGCGATATTACCAATGATATTTTGTGCTTGTGTTTCTGTTTGGGTGGGGTATAAATTAATCATAATTCACCTTGGGGAAGGATGATAAGTTAAAAGGTCGCTCATGGCGGCCTTTTTTCATAAGTGTTTCCAAAGATACGCATTTGAGCGCATCCTGGCAACAGAGATTGTTAAAATTATTTTTAGAAGAATTTTCGTTATTTACTAACGAGTTATTAGCATTTGTAATGCTAGCGTTGCCAGAAATGTAAGATTCTGCTTGCGATATACTGTGCTTGGTGTAAAAAAGGGTCATAGGTTTTTTCCCTCCTGGAAAAGATTTATATGTAAAAAAGGTCATAAAGCGTTTTTATCCTAGAAACTGTGTTTGGTGTAAAAAAGGGTCATAAAGCGTTTTCATCCTAAAAAAGGTTGTTATGAGCTGTTGTGGACTCATAATGTTAATAAATTGCAAAAGGTCGCGCAAGCGGCCTTTTTCTTTGATAAATGCGACTTCTAATAAATAGCTCGTCATCCTAATATTGGCAATCGCTATTCTCAAACATTTGTAACTTTTTTTCGCTTGCCAACTTGTCTCCCACGTATATTATTGAAAAGTCTTATCTTTTATTCCATGTTTAATTTAAGGCAGTGTCTACTCAGGTAAAGTTGTTATACCAGACACTAATATTTCATTAGGATTACTTAAGTAATTGATTTACTTACTATATCTATAAGTTTGCTAGACGATAAAAAACACCCTGGGCGTGATACCTCAGAGTGTTTTTTATTGCGCAAAGCCAGATATTACCTTACAATGCGGCTACCGTGTCCTGTTAATTAGGTAGCCTGGACACGGTATTCAGTTATTCGAATTAATTGAACAACTTGCAAAATATTGAACGATGATTAGTATTAACTATTCAATTAATTTTGAGTATATGCTCTACGTTTTCCAGGTGCCGACATTTTAACAGCCTTTAAATTTGGATTGGCTTTTTTAGCGGCTGGAGAAGCTTTTCTGGTAGCAGAAGCTAGGATTGCTCCGGCTGCTTTTTTTGATACTCCCTCTTTTTTGGCGATAGAGGCGGCTACTTCAGCAAAACCCAGATGTTTCTTTTTCATGACGATACTCCATATATTACAATCCCATATTACCTTCGGGAAAATATTTTGCACGTCTTAATTTAAGAATTTCTACATAAGCCCTATGCTCAGCTTTACTTCTAGGTAAGAGCTCATCATACTCAAGTTGAGCAGCTCTTTCGTCAAATAGCTCTTGTTCTTCTCGAGAAATCATGAGGTAAAACCGCCTAATAGCGGTATCTTGAAGCACGTATAACCCTAATGATGCCTTTCTTCAAATACCGCATGAAATGCCCGTGCAATCTTCTGGAAATATAAAGGATCGGACAATAAATACATAAGTATTCTACGCATCTCAACAACTTCAATGCCTGTCTCTGTAGCGATAGGTGTAAGTATTGCAAGCAACTTATCAATATTCATTTCGCCCCATTCTTGCTTTTTAGCTTCTATCATATCTAATACTGAATAAACAATAATAGCCTTTTCATCTCGGCTAGGGCTGCTTAGCGATTTAATGTATTTGCCGTATTCTCCCAAATTTCTAAACTTAGGTTTCTTAAGCTCTTCTAGAGCCTCTTGCATAGCATCAATATACTTAACTTCATTTACTGATAATTTGCCCATGAGATTTACTTAAAGATTATGTATAACAGAGCGTTACATAGAGTAAATGAACTGTCAAGTTTTCCTTGACAGTTCATTGGAAGTTGGAACATCCTATCTACTAATATCACCTTGATCTGGTGATTTGCAAGCATTTACTGCTTTGTTTATTGCTTCATTTTTTGCTTTTTCGCACCTACCTTTGGCACCCTCTAATAAAAGAGCAGCGGCAAATTGCTTTTCGGCATCGTCTTTACCTAAGTGTAAGCCGGTAACATAAGCAAACTTATCAGCAAAATTAAAGCCTAACTCTTTATTGATGTGTGGAATATTAAGATTAGTAAGCTTTTCTACACACCAAGTTGCGCAGTTATGAGCTTTAAAGCGTTCTCTGTAGTCAAATCCTTGGAAAAAGCCGTTTTCTGAAAACAAATTTGATGTACCCAATGCGAGAGCATTAAAAGCCATTATGCCCAAAGGAATTGGATCATTCCCTAGTACGTGACTTATACCGGTAGTAACTAATATTCCAGACGCGAGAAAAGCAGAATGCATTTTACGCTCTTCAAATTCTCCTTTTTTTAGAATACTAGCAACGCCATATAGGGAAAATCTAGGGGGGTTAGCTACATCAGCTTCAATATCAGCAAACATTTCGTGTACTTGATCTGAGGTTAAAAGCCAGGTTCTGTGACTAATGTCATTTATCGTGTACTTAGTACTGGAGGACTTCCATAAAAGCAAATTAAATTGAGGATGAAGTTTACTTGCGTTAATTATAGCGCGCTCATCTTCCTCTATCCTAGCAAAGCCCGGATTGTTGTCATCATAATATATTTCTTTTTTAAAGAAAGTAGTGGGAGTTTGTACAACCAAAAAAGCATGCTCTCTTTCAAAGGTATTATGATTATGCATCACATAACTTACGGCCCATTTGTCAGCTGTAATATGAATGTCTGGATTAAAAATTGATTTCGTTTGCATAGATACTCCGTGTTTATGTTAAAGGCTTACGCCTTCTTTGAGTATACACTCTCTAAAACACAGAGCTAATAGAGTTTTGTTAAGATCGCTCTATGCTGCTTTCACCTGGCTCACTGACTACGATTTCTTCAACATCAGGGGTGTAGTGCTTTTCAACATAGCCAATTTTTTTAGTATGAGCTTCTCTGAGTATGTATTCTATAGATTTTTCTTTATAGTGATCTATTCGCTCTTTAATGGCTTTTTCTTCTTGGCGCCCTTGATAATAGACCTCACATATGTACGCGAGCGCCGGAATATTAAATGCTGTTAGCATGCAATAAGTTATACATTCATATGTTTTGGGAAATAATTTGGATGCAATATAGATAGCAATATTAGTTAACGTGGCTATTCCAGTATAACCCGCGCAATATAATCTAAAATGAGCTGCAGGGTGACCTACAACACCATAGCTGCCATATAATAAATGTTCATATGCGCTCATGCGAACTGATCCCGGAATTGATTTCATCCAATTAGGTTCTAGTTTATCATAAAATGGGGCAAAGATAGGGTTTGTTATTGAATCGTCTTCTTTTTTATTGGAGGCACCGAGGCCGTAGCAGTGGGTCATGAGTTTAGCGTGATATTGGTGCAGTTTAATATATCGCGGATCGACTATTTCAATCTGCTTCTCTTTGCTTGTCTCTCGTTTTTTCATGATACACCTCAAATAATTAATAATAACACTTGCCGTATATGTAGTTTTAAACTACAATTATTGGGTAAAGTCAACAATATAATGATACTGATGCCCAAATCTAAAACTGTTCTTCGCTCTATTCGCATGCTCCCAAGCACCAGTCAACACCTGATAATAGCCAGACGTTACTTTGATTGCTCAATGGACGTGTTACTTATACTAATGCTAAATGCCATTCGTATAGCCCCTATATCCGATAACACTATATCAGACGAAACAATAGATAACTTCTATAAAGAAGTAAACAAGTACGCCGACGCTGATACCTATTTATTAAAGGACTGATATGGCGCTTACAGCACAACAGCGTAAGGATCGACGGCTAGGTGTGGGTGGCTCGGATATCGCAGCTATACTTGGTATATCTAAGTGGGCGACCCCTCTTGATATTTACTTAGAAAAACTCTCAACTGAAGAGCCAGAAGATGACTTGGGCAACCCATTTACCGAGTGGGGTAATCGACTTGAACCCGTAATAATCAAAAAATTTGAAGATTTAACAAACATACAATGCGCAACAGATATGGATACTTTTATACATCCGGAATATCCATATATGCGCGCTAATATAGACGGTAAATTAATAGGTGAAGATGCAATACTCGAATGTAAAACAGCTGGCCAATTCGCTGGTAAAGAATGGTCAGATCTTGGCGCAGATAATATTCCTGAGCCTTATTTACTTCAGTGTGCTTTTTATGCTGAAGTTGTTGGATGCGCTAGAGTTTACATCGCTGTCCTCATCGGTGGTAACGATTTCAGGGTTTACCATTATGATCGCAATCCTGCTCTGGGCAAGCTTATATTAGCTAAAGTTACAGATTTTTGGGAAAATAATGTTCTAAAAGAAATTCCGCCAATGCCAGTGAATTATAATGATGCCCTAAAGCTATGGCGTACCACGGAAACCGATGAATTAAAGCTAGCAACTGATGAAATTCTTAAGACGCTGAAAGAGTTACGCTCCTTAAAAACTGATAAAAGAAATATAGAAGCGCAACTAAACCTTAAGCAAATGGAATTATATAATTTTATGCAAACAGCGCAACAGATAAATTCTCACGCAGGTGATGTGCTGGTGACTTGGAAGACACAAAGTATAAATAAGTTTGATGCTGCTAGGTTTAAGGTTGAGCACCCAGAGTTATACGCATTATACATCAAGACAATGCAATCACGAGTATTAAGAATCAAAGGAGATAGAGAATGAACAACCAGCTACAAACTAGACCAGCAGAAACCTTCTCGCTAACGCCTAAGACGTTAGAAGAAGCTATGAAGTATTCAGAAATGCTAGCTAAAAGCCAAATGGTTCCTAAGGGTTATCAAGGCCGCGCTTCCGATATACTGATCGCCGTACAAATGGGTCACGAGCTTGGCTTAAAACCAATTCAATCTCTACAGAATATAGCGGTGATAAACGGCAAGCCCTCTATTTATGGAGACGCTTGTTTAGCGCTGGTAAAGATACATCCAGAATTTGAAGACATTAAGGAGTATTTCGATGAAGCAGCGCAAGCTGCTATATGCGAAATTAAACGTAAAGGACAAACTTTGCATACCGCTGTATTTAGTATAGAAGATGCAAAGAAAGCGGGGTTATGGAATAAGCCTGGGCCTTGGACTCAGTATCCAAAGCGTATGTTGCAATTCCGTGCTAGAGGTTTTGGGCTGCGTGACGTTTTTCCAGATGCATTACAAGGATTAATCTTAGTTGAAGAAGCACAGGATATGCCAAGAGATATGGAAACCGTAGGCGAAACAAAGACTTACACCTCTGCTACTGACAGACTCATAGCCACCTTGGGTGCTTCTAAACAGTCTCCGCTACCTGAAAATACCCAAACATCTACGGACATAGAAACTACAGCCGAGGTAGTTGCGGAAATAATGCCTGCAGCCTCACTAGCTGAACAATTAACTATGCTTGTGGGAGAAAAGGCCGTACCAATAGAAGTAATGCAAAAATGGTTAAGTAAATCCGGAGCAACTAAACTATCGGATATGTCTGATGAAGATTTAACCAAGTGCATTGCGTATGTGCATGAGAAATATTAAGGTAAATACATAAAAATCAACAAGTTAAGTCAATGATTGAATACGAAAAAATAGAATATACAGATGGTGAAATTTCTTATCATAAGTCCTTCTATAAATTGAGAGCTGGTGGCAAGTCCATACAGAAGGTCAGAATGACTGGATTCTGTGCAAGATTACCAACTAAAATCCATATTTCAAAACCTAAAAAGACCATAGTTACCAAGCAAGAATACGAAGAAGCGTATGCTAAGCGTATAATTTGGAAAGACGTTGAAATCGAGTAAAGAATAAGAAAATCAACAACTTAAGAGGATTAGAATGCAATTAAGCATGGAAGAAGCTGAACATGTAGCCAAAGTTTATGCGGCCATTTCCAGTATAATGGTGAGAGAATTTAGTGAAGACCCAAACGGGTTTTACAAAGGAATTAGCGCCTTAATAGCGATTTTAAGCAGCCTTTTTGTATCTAACAAAATGCCTCCGGAAATAAGGAAGATGTTTTTAGATGAGTTTGCAAAAAACGTTCTTGAATATACACGCAACCTGCAGGAAGATCTTGAGAATCAATAGGTTACACCATATCCCTGACGTCACGAAAATGGTACTAAAAGTATAAATTCGCTATACATTTCAATTGGTTAAGGGGGAAACTTAGATGCAATAAGAATCTGGGATCACTGCTCTATACAACCTCCTAATTGATTATAATAAGGTATATAGAAGAATGGGTTAATCTCAAGTAACCCGCTGGTTTGAGGATAATAGCCTTAGCGGGTTTTGTCAGGAAGAGTATATCACGTACGAGGTATTAAACTATTTTAATGCTTCTCTAATGCAACCTCTCAAGCGTAATGTCGTAAATCTTATTACGGTGATCTATGGCTATTATGGTTATAACTCCAACATCTATCTCTAACATATCAATAAAAAAGACTACGCGATAATCTCCCACTCTTAAACTCCTATAAGTCCTAAGCTTGTTTGCAAGCGGCTTGCTGAAGGCTACTGGGTTGGTTAGCAATTTTTTGTTTATAGCTTTTCGCACCTCTTGCCAGACGCTATTACTTAAACTAGGGATATCAAGTTTAGTGACCTTTGGGTTTAAAATAATTGTATAGGTCATTTTTTATCCTTAAACATTTCTTGAACTTCTTCCCAACTTTTCCACACTTCTTCATGGGGTATGCCCTTCTCCCCAAGTAACTCAGCTTCTTTCTGTCTGCTTATAGCAAGCTCAAGCCAAAGTTTGTTTTCCATTTCTTCAAGAGCGTTCTCTAATATTTCACGAGCCAGTGTACCAGCGTGCTTACTTTCTTGATGAGCAAGCGCATTTAGGAAATCTGTAGTTTCCTCTTTTAGCACCAAGTTCATTCTGTGTTTAGCCATTTTGTGTCTCCTAAGGTTATACACGGCAGCGTAACACAGTTGAGCTTGAGTGTCAACAGCGTGACAAAATTGACAAAACTGCCAAAAGTACTTAGGAATTATTTTTCCTAGGTTGACATGGGTATGACCAGCAAGAAAGCCAAAAATAGCTGCTGTATGATTTCTGGCTTTTTTAAATTTAATTTCTGGCTATTTCTGGCTTAGATAATACGGGGCTTCCAGCGATTTGTGAAAAACGGACCAAAAGTGGCCCAAGTGTGACCAAAAGTGGAAAAGTGTAAACTGGCGTTAATAAAGAGGTAATGAGTTTACACTTTTCCTAGTGCAAGATACTACATCTAGTATACCAACAAGGACCTCTATAATAGAATCTTCCCAAAATCTTCCCATTTCCCCATAATATCTACACTTCATACCACATATCTATTGCACATTTCTAATTCCACCTCTATCTTGATAAAAGGGGTTGTTGGTATATAGCTTAGTGATAAAGCAATGCCTCAATAGCGAGGAGAGAAGAGTTTGATTCTCTTTGTGCCGATAATACCTTACAAGCTTGGCTGTTGGCATGTAGTTTAATGGGTAGAATGGTGTTTTTTAGCACTAGATGCGAGTTCAAGTCTTGCTGTGCCAACAGTTTTAATATTTTAGGAAAAGAGAATGATAGATACATTAGAAATCACAAAACGCTTACTAAAGGCCAAAGATGATAAAACCTATGCTGAAGAGATTGCACATATTTTCAAGGAACAGGAAGGTGCAATTAATATAAACAATTTAGCCACTAAAGATGATCTTAAGGAATTAAAACATGAGATGCGTTGGTTGATAGGGCTCGCTTTTGGGGTTTTAGCGCTATTAATAAAATTTAGCTAATTCAGACGAGCAGTATAACAAAAATTGTAGGCAAGTAATTTATGAAAGTAGGATATGCAAGAGTCTCAACTAAAGATCAAATCCTAGATTTGCAAATAGATGCTCTAGAAAAAGCCGGGTGCGTCAAAATATTCAGCGAATATGTATCTGGAGCAAAAGCCAAAATGCCGCAACTTGAAGCATGTCTAGAGTTTTTAAGACGTGGGGATACGTTAGTCGTCTGGCACATAGATAGACTGAATCGAGGCACGCTTAAGCTTTTAATGTTACATGACGAATTAAAGAAGCGGGGAATTACTTTGGAATGCCTACAACTCCCAGTAAATTTCAATGATCCTTTGGTAGGTACGTTAATGTTGCAATTATTTAGTGTGCTTGCAGAATCCGAGCGTAACATTAAGATAGAGCGTTCTAAGGCTGGGATGGCTGCTGCCAGAGCCCGTGGCAGATCGGGAGGCAGAATACCAAAACTTAACTCCGAACAAAAAGGCTTGTTAATAGATGCATATAAATCTATGAAGTATTCTATAAAAGAACTAGCTCGTATGTTTGGGATATGTAAGTCGAGCGTTATGAAGTATACAGAGAAAGAACGGCATGGTTGAAAGTTTTACAAAAGAAGAAATTAAATATATAGATGGTGCTTGGGATGCTATTGCTAATGACGATACCGCAATGGAAATGGCCGTCCTGTTGTCTATAAATGTGCTAGCTAGATTCGGAAGATGTGATGATATAGAAACAAAAGCATCTCAAATAAAGGCTTGGCGTTTAGGAATGGAAGGTTTACAAAATACATTGAATTCTAGAATGCTTCCACCTATACCTTTTTTAATGAAAGAAATTGAGAGACAATATGAGTAGAGAATTTACTAAATCACAATTAGAATCTTTAACGGCCATGAAGACTTATATTTCCAGCTTTGAAGGCGCATGTGCTTTTTCATCTATTGCCACTATGCAATTGAAAATTCTTACACACAATGAAAATCATGAAGAGACTTTGCAATCCATTAAAATATGGGTTTGTATTATAATGGATGTTTTGGAAAATGTGATGAACCCAGTATTTCAAAAGGATCTTGAGAAATTAATAGATGATCTGAGTAATGAATTCCCAAATGATGTTACTAAACAATCTTTGCAAGAAACCTTATTACATTGAGTAAAACACATGAAGAATTATCTGATATAGTCGAAGCTGCATAAACAGTAATGCTTTAGCTAGCTAAAGCATTGTTTGTGCTAGCTCAGCTAATGTTATGCCAGATCAAAACATACATACTTAGTTCATCAATCAAAACTATGAGCTATGTCAGATTTGTCAGACTCAATAAAGGATCTATATAGGGATATGTCAGAAGCAGAGGCAACTCATGCGGCTAACAGTCTTGTTAGTTTCTTTAAAATACTAGAGTCTATCGATGCAAGGTTAGCTCATGAAAAAAGTAATGAGCTGAAAAATGAAAATCTCGGAAGTACAAATTGAATTTATCAAGCCTAATAATGGCCTAATAGGCTTTGCTAGCTTTATTATAGATGGTAATTTTTACGTATCCAGCGAATCTATACATCCATAACCAAATGAAACACATTAACCCGCAGGCTGCAACGTAACGGATATACTAGTAGGACCACTTGAAGAAGTTTGAACAGCGCGAATCTGATCATCATAGACAATGTCCTCTAAAAATGCCACGCCATTGGCGGTAAAACTAACTAGATTGCCATTCTTATCTTTTAATGGAATCCAAGTGCTGGCTGAAATATTAGGAGGAGCTACAACTTGCAAAGCAACCGTAGCCCCACCCCAAGTCCCAAATGCTTTCACGCATGCTTTGTGATTAGAATAAGTAAAGTTTTTCGCCGTCGAGTTACCATCAGCTGTCTGCGCATTAAACAGTACAATAGTATCTGAAGACGAAGCCATACTTACCCTAGTACTTAGGATTCATCATAGCATCATCTTGCTCTAAACGAGCTTGTCTGCCATTCATTTTACGAGCATATTGGCCTTCCATAGGTTCGGTCATGTTCATCACGCCACCAATATGGAATTCTTTTACTACACCCTTTTTGTAGTCGTAGTTTTCATTTTTTGCAGGAGAATAACACCACTGATCTTTGATGCCTTCGTGTTGATTTTTGCCGAAGCTTTTAGAGATATCGTAAGAACCAGCCATGGTAACCTATTGTAAATTATATTCTATTTAGACTTTACCACATCCGAAAGTTCCGTCAATGCTTTTTGTATGTTTGGTATTTCCATCATAAAGCCTTTAATAGCATAGATAGCGCCCTTAGTATCTATAATAGCAGCTTGTAGATCTGCCATTTCTTGTTTCATGCGCTGTATCTCTGTTTCAGTTTTTGTTTCAACTGCGGAAACTTTCTTCTCTAGTTCTTCCATAGGATTACCAAGTTCTGGTTCTTTATCTTTGTAAGGAGATGGATATTTGATCTTGATCGAGCGCATGTGTTTAAACCACCCCTCGAACCCTTGATTATACATAATATCCAGCTGTGCTGCTATTGGTGGGTAAGCAGCTTGGCGTTTACGTTGATACTCACGCTTTTGAAAGTCTTCATCAAATTGTTTCCAGGCGGTATCTAACTGTTCCTTTGTAGGTTTAGGAAGATCATTATCAGGATGCCAATCTAATGACTCGTAGGTTTCTCCAGAGCTATAAATAGCTTGCGTTCCCTTTGCATACCATTCCAGTGCTTTAAAAAAATTCATTTCATAACCTATGCTACTAATGAGTTATTATTAGCTTCTTCTAAAAAGATATTAGTGATAGCGGTGTGCCCCGCGGCTGTAGGATGAGCCCAATCAAGATACAATGCATTAAAATCCGTAGCTGTATAATAAAAATAAAAATGACAAAAACGTCTATACATATCTACTGCAGCAACGCTTTCCTCATAGCCTATTTCTGCTAGCGCTACTAAATATGGAGGGAATGGCGTTATTTGTGGTGTGCTTCTACCAAGAGGCGGAGAAAAGATTACTGGCTCAATACCATTCGTTTTTAGTGTCTGCACCATGGATTTCATCGAAGCTTTAAAGGAGGCAACGCTTACACCATTATAAACATCATTTGTACCATACATAATAACACAAGCTTTAGGATTTTCAGCTAAGACATCAGCGCTTAATCTAGCTACGCCTCCTGCGGCCGTGTCATTTGTCACGCCTTTATTGACAATAGAACTGAAGCCCCGTGCTGTGCCAATTTTATAAGAGAAAATATCTGTAGGGCCTACTCCAGTTCTTACTCCTAATGTTATCGAATCACCTAAAAATACTACTTTGGACATACTACCCCTTAATTTCAAAGACTGTGATGGTGCTGGCCGTTCTTGGAAAACCAGCACTATTAGTATCCGTGTTAGAAGCATTTATAGTTACTTGTTGCCCAGCTGTTACCGATAACACTTGCACCTTATAAGTAGTCGCAGACGTAGTAGCTGGACTATCAACAAAATGAAAGCTGTTACTGTTCATTCCTGAGGCTGAGTTTACATTTAATGACGATGTACCTGCCGTCCTAGAGCCAACAGATGTACCAATACATATTGCTGTTGAACCCCTTACTAACTGATAAATTGGAGAAGTAGATGTACTTCCGCTTCCTTGCAATGTGCAAACAACCAAAATCGTGTTTGAAGCAGAACTAGGGGTGATGCTTACAGAAATACCAGTGATATCTACATACGTTCCTGAGGTAGTAGCAAAAGTTGTAGTCAGTGTTGTTGTAACAGTTTGTATAATGGAACCTGTAACCGGTACGGGCGCCGCCCAAGTAGCGTCTCCTCTCCAAAAGGTAGTAGAGCTTGCCGATGTGCCGGAGTTTAAATTAGATACAGGCAAATTACCGGTGACGCCATTAGCTAAGTTCACTTGCGCCCAAGCAGGAGCGTTAGAAGTGCCAGTGTTAGATAAATAACGAGTTGCATTAGTGTCTTTAGCTAGCATTGATACGACATTAGTCGCCGAACCATAAAGGATATCGCCTTGTGCAGTAGTAGCTGGAAATGTAAGTGTAGACCACGAAGGTGCGCCTGTAGCGCCTGATAGCAATAATTGATTGGCTGTTGCGGTGCCTGATAAAACCGCACCAGCTGTTGCAGTTGAGTAAAATATTCCGCCATTGCTTGCAGTAAGGTTGGCATTAAGGCCACCTTTAGCTAGTGGTACTACGTTATTATAAGTTGTCGCATTGCCGACGCTAGTAACATCACCAGTCATATTCGCGTTTGTAGTGACGTTAGCCGCTGTGCCTGATATGCTTATGCCCCAGGTACCTGTTGCGCCCGTGCCGGTAGTTGGTACGAGTGTCGTAGTTCCTGCGGGCAATGTTGCGTTTGTAGTCGCAGTTGAAGTTATAGTAGTATTAAAGGCGCCACTAGTAACAAGATTACCCCCGAGAGTGATAGTATTAGCGCCATTATTAATTCCAGTGCCACCGTATGTGCTCCCAATTAAAGTTCCATTCCATGTGCCGCTGGTTATAGTGCCGACACCAGCTAAGTTAGGCAGATTAGTTACCGCCGTGGTTACCAAAGTCCCTGTCGTAGGCAGCGTGACGTTAGTTGCGCCTGTGGTAGTCAGAGTTAAGGGATTTGCTCCACTTGTAGTAAATGCTCCCGCCGTTACAACTGCACCACCTAAAGTAATGGTATTGGCATCTAAGTTAGCTACCCCAGTCCCGCCCAGTGATGATAATACAGGATTAGTAAGGGATATAACATTGCCAACTTTAGTAAGGCCTGTGCCTACACTAATTCCTGCTGCTGAGTTAAATGCTGAAAAAACAATCGGGGTGGTACCTATTGTAAATGGGCCCGCTCCAGTCTCAACAAACATGTTTGTAGCGTTCACCGCGCCTTGAGAAACTATGGTATACGATCCTTCTACTACCTCATTGGCTGCTGCCGTATCATAATCAGTAGCTCGAGTAAGAATCCAGTTAGTTGCACCAGATCCAATATCAGTAACTACATAAATACCATTTTCGAAGGTGCTCACCTGGTCTTTTACTAGTACTCGATCGTTAACGGCCATAGTGACTCCATCTAACACCAGCGCTGCTTGCGTTCCTGCATTAGTAAGAGTTGCCCCCACTCCTGAAGCACCATTGGCATACGTAACCGTTAGAGCGGCAGTCGTGCCAGCTCTACAAGAGGTGCGAGGAGAAAGGCCTGCGGATAAAGAATCAACATACTGCTTTGTAGCGGCTCCAAGGGGTAAAACAGGGTCTGCATTTAAAATGAGAGCCCCAGTCATTGTGCTGCCAGTGATTAAAACTGGAGCTGGGAAAGTAACATCAGTGGATAAATTGCCAGGGTTGTCGGTAACTGTAAACCATGAACCAATAAAATTTAAAATGCTTCTTTGAGCAAGAGGGGTACCATTCTGCTCTATTAAAATTACAGCGTTTGAAAAGATGTAATTATCAAACTGGGCCATCAATACATCTCTAATGACACGTTAAGCGTCGTAGATCCGCCAGAATTGCTTTGTACAGCTCTTACTTGCTCATTTTGTATAAGATATTGTAAAGCCCTTTGGCCCGCCACACTGAAAGTCAAAATTACTCCGGTATTATCTGGCACATCAATCCATACAGGTGAGGCACTAGTCCCTGGTGCTAATGTCTGAAACTTAATATTAGCTCCCCCAAAGGTGCCCCACACCTTTACTACCGCAACTTTATTAGAATAAGGAATCGCAAATGCGGTACTGTTACCATCCGTTGTATTGTTAGAGAATAGATATACAGTACCGATATTGGACATTGTTATGCTGCATTTGGAGTTACTGAATTAGCTGCGTGCTCTGCTTCAACTGCTTGTTTAAGTGTTATATCAGCCTCAATACTTTTGAGGTTGTCTAGAATTGCTACATATGGAACTACGTTCTGATAAGGTGAGTTATAGAACACACCTAAGATTTTTTTAGCGTCTTCATAAGATATGGTAAAGTTCATGATTCCCTCCTATGGAATTACGAAATAGTTAAGTATAATTGTGCCGTTTAAGGCGTTTGTGGGCTCAGTATTATAGATAGTAAGCGTGGCTGAGTTACTCCCGGACACTACTTCTACGTTATAATTCTTACGTGTATTTGTGCCGCCAGCTCCGGTGATTATTATCTTAGATGCTGTGGTAACTTTGGTGTTTGTCCATGTGATTGCATAACTTGCTCCAGCTGCAGTAGTAAGAGCTGAAGTAGTGATCACACCGGAATAACCGCTTGCCGTTACCGCATTGGCAGCTTCAGTGCCGTTAGCAGCTACAGACAAAACAAAAGTCGCTGTTGCAGATGCTGGATCTGGGATTGTATAAGTAGTAGCTTGGCCTACCGCAGCATTTGTAAGTGTGGCAGCAAAGTTACTTGCGTTATTAGTAGCAATTAACCTAAAGCTACCATTAGCAGCTGTTGTTGGAAGTATGGTTATCACTCCAGGGACTGCCGTAAAGCCTACAGTTAAAGCCCCAGCTGAATAAAGTAGCGCTGTGCTAGTATCAAAGTCGCCTTGAGCGCTTGTAACTACCACCGAATTACCAGTCAAGCCTGTCCCACCACCACTGATGAAATTAGAGTATGCAACTTCTCTAGGCAAATACTGCCCGTTAGTTTGTCTTTGTTGAATTAGAATTTTATCAGTTGCTGCAACACTTGTTACAACTAGACCTTCGGCTCTTACGACACCAGCGCGCATGACTTAACCATTTGAATATTATGCTATAATTACTCTACACTGGAGAAAAGCAGAAATCAAACTTAAATATCAATGGGTTAGCGGAATTCTTATTGTATTAAAAAGTGGCGGAATTCTTGTTTTTATTAAACAAATATTCATCTATAGCGGGTGTTTTCTCATCTGCTTCCACTAATGCTCTTAATTCATCAAGAGGCATATTTTCATAATCTAGTTCGTCTTCTTCTCGCTCAACAAGAGCTCTCAGCTCTTCTATAGGCATACTTTCATAATCTATATCCAAAACCTCTTCCTTGAAGATGCTAGTATCTTGCTGCTTATTGATTAATTGTTGATTAGCAGTCCTTAGTAAGGACTCTAGTTTCTCAGCTTTAGCTTGTGGCGATATGCTTTTTTGAATTTGCGCTAAACGCTTATCCCACTTAGGATCAAGTATTAATTCAATCGCAGCTTTATCGTATTTACCACCGAGCACATTATCTGCTAAGTTTTTTACGGCTTGAAAACTACTACGTGGCACATTTAAAGAAGATTTAGCTTGTCCTGCTGCAGTTTTAGCACTTACTGGCTCAATTAAGTTTTTAAAAGCCTTACGCATATCTTCTAGTTTGCCTTGGGCGCTTTTATTGCCTTCTAAAGCTTCATAAAATTGCTTAAAACTTGTATCATCTGTAAGTACTTTTTTATAGAAATTAGAGCCGCCTTTGCTGCTGGAACCCGCTCTTCTTTCCAGCTCTTGCCTAACGATGGCATTCCAAGTTGCTGGATCTTCATTGCTAATTCTGCTTTTTAGATCGCTAAAAACTTTGGGATTAGTTTGCTGTCTATCAAAGATATCTTTACCAATATTCTTTATAGTTAAGTCTTTTCTAGCGGCAATCTTACCAAGAGGACTTTCTTCTATAGCTCTGACTTCAGGACTTCCTTCAGTGTAAATTGAACGTGCTTTTTTGTAGTCTGGATTTGCTGCATCGAGTTGTTCAAGTAATCTATTTTTTGAAGCTCCTAAAATCCTAACTTTGTTACTTTCTCCTTGGCGCATAGCAGTGGCTATTTGATCATCAATATAGCGTTTGCTTAAATCTAGAACTTTCGTGCTATTGGGCTTAAATCCCTGTATCTCACCTTTATAAAGGGGATCTTTCATGACGGCTTTTAATGCTTTTTCAATATTGCCATCTTGATTAAGTAAATCTTTAAAGATTTTCTCCGGAAGTAATTGGCTTTCTGCTTTGGCGTAATAAGGCTGAGCCTTTGCAATCAGACTGTTTTTTTCTTCCTGAATAATGTTATTAGCAGCGTTTCTAACTAATTGATCTGGGCTTAAAGTTCCAGATGGTTTTGGTGCAACATTTTCATAAAAAGACTCAATTGCATTTACTTGCCTTGGGCGTCTTTCATTACCAAAAGCATATAAACTTTGAGCCCCTTTAGAACTACTACCAAGTTTGCCCTGATTAGCAGCAACAAAAGGGTTGCCTGAGGCCTCAGCTGGAGTGACTTCAAATCCAAGCCTATTAGCTGCATATTTATTATCTACAGCTTCTTTAAGATCAATGCCACTTAGATTCTTTTCTGCAAATCTCTTAGGAGTAGCACTAGCTGCAATTTTACCAGCAGCAGGGATGGCAGTAGCGCCAGCTAAAGCACCTATTGTGGGAGCGAAATGATTTTCGGGAAAAGCTTGGTTAAAAGTTTCTGAACCCGCGCCAGCTGCTCCATAATTGATTAGCTCTTTTAAAGAATTAGGTGCAAGATTGCTTGCCAGCGGGACAGTGCGTGCTATTCCCGTAAAAGGCACTCCTCCTGCTACAAATTCACCTGCAGTATCTGTGACGCGTTCAAATGTATTGCGTGGTGCAGTAAGACCATTGGTGCGCTCATCAAACCATTCTCCAACTTGATTAGAAGGAGAAGGCAACGGTTGATATCCTGCAAAACCTAGTGCAGCATTAACTGGAAGATTAGCAAGATCTCCAATACTAGCAATTCCCTTAGCAGTAGATTTTGCAGCTCTAGCAAAAGGTCTCACGTATTCCCTGGTCTCTTGAGATTTAATTATGTCTGCAAGAGTTAAGTAATTTCGATTCTTCATCTCCCCGCTCTCAACCTGCGCTCTAAAACCTCTCTAGGCGTCTCTTTTCTTGTTATAGTAGGCACGACTTCTTCAGCCATTTCATTTGTTTCAAAACTACCATCCCCCCCCTCCATACTAAATTCCGCTACAACACGGGGAATATCTTTAAGAATTTCTCTATTAATACGGCCGGACTCGTCAAGAAGTGGGGCGTTAGTGATATATGCGGTAAATGCATCTTCGGCGCCATTTAGATCCTTCTTATTTACTTTAGCCCACTCACTATAAAATCTGCTTCTAGCTAATTGCTCTAAATTCTCTCTAGCTTTAGTCTTTAAAATGTCAGTGCGAGCATCTGGTTGTAATTGATAAGTAGGTAAGCCCTTTTTAACTTCTTCCTTAAATGCATCTGTTGCACGTGCTCCAGCTCCTAATATTCTATTTTGGAAAAGTTGGGAGTTAATCTTATCGATTTTTTGTTTAGCGGCCTGTCCCTTTTTAGTTAAAACAATATTCTCGCCCCAACTAGGTGCGACTTTACTAATTATACTTCCACTTCCTGTAATCGTATTTCTTCCTTCAGCCTTGTCTAATTCTTCAAATGCTTCATAGGAGTCTTCTAGTAACCTTAATTCTTTTTCTGCAGTCCTAGCGTCATTTGAAAGTTCTTTAAGTCTATTAGCATTGATGCGCATTTCACCCATGCTTAATTTAGGCTCTTCTTTCATCATTTGTCCTGGAAGTGCTCTGGCTTCTAATTCTCCAGTAGTAGGATTGGTGACCCCTTGATATCTTACTCCCCCAATTCCAGAGAAAGTATTTTGTAGTGGATTAGGGGTCATTGTTTGTACCAGAGCAGCGGCATCCTGAGGTCTCATACCCATACTTAAGAGTTGAGCTAGTGTGTTTTGAGGAGTTCCATTTGCTTCACCTTGCTGAAATAACTTGGCAGCTTGCAGTGCCATTTGCTGTTGTTGCTCCTGCTTTTGCCTTTCAAGATTTACTACTTCCTGATCTCGAAACATCTTTGCAGCCTGAACATACGCATCTTTAGGCATTACACCGCTAGCAATTAACTGACCTGCAAGACCTGCTGTATTCATTTGACCAGGACGCACTCCTTCGGCTTGTAAGCGTTCTTGATTTTGATTCCAAATATCACCTAATGAGTCAAACATAATTAAAACCATCTTCCTTGTTGTTGCATTGGCTGAGGTCCATAACCGCCATAGTTTGTATTAAGAAACTGTTGTATGCCACCGCCAATCCTTGAGAACATGTTGCCTTGTGCTTCAATAGGTCCGGTTGACTGTCCCCCTCCCAAGTAAGGAGATACTAACTGGTTATAGCCCATTGCCTGGCCAATATTCGGATTATTTATAAACCTATTATACCCGCTAGCATTATTGAGTTGTTGTTGATGATAGTTTTGGAATGCCTCACCTGCCCCAGCTTGTTGTCCAAGTGATTGATTGCGTAAGTTTAATGCATTTTGTTGAGCGCGATTTTCTAAAAAGCCTGCAAGTCCTGTTAGGCTGTTCTGTCTCTCATTTTCGAGTGCATCAAGCCTAGATTGAAACCCTTGAGATGTATGACTATTAACTCTGGAGCCAAGTCCTGCACGCTGTTCTTGGATTCTTCTAGAGTTGAGATCAAATCCTTTGTTGAGTTGTTGCTCCATAGCTTTTTTCTCAGCTTTATAAGGCATCATGTACTGTGCTAGGCCCTCTGGAGAAAAATCAGCTTCACCCATTTGCCTGTATGCTTCTTGCTGATAAGGATGCAACTCTGCTTGAACGCCAACTTGCTCTAATGCTTCGTTAGGGTTCATTCTCTGAAGTTGTGCAAGTGCAGCATTATATAATGGATGGTCTGGTGTTAATCCATACTTCTGATAAAGCGCGCGCGCATAAGGGCTCGTTGCAGTATTAGCATTTTGGAATACCTGGCCAATACCTCTTTTCATATAATCAGGTAAAGTCTGATATCCACTTTGGCTCATTTGAGGAATGCCGGTTCCTTTTTTCTTACCGCCAAATACATTGCCTAAAACGCTTGCGCCTGATAGTGCTGGACCAATATATGGAACTGCTGCCGCTAACATAACTTACCTACCTAAAATGGACTTAATATTGCTTGTCTCCATTCTAGAGTACCAGCATTATCAATTAAAATATACTCGAAATTTGCGTCTAACACTCTGTCATATATAACATCTTGCGCTTGAACGTCCGCAGAATTTACGGGAGCAACCCTATCGGTTCTAAGTCTGCCCTTTATATAAAACCCTGTTAATGATCTCGGAAGATTGCGCATCTGCGCTTCTAAGAATGCAATCCTACGTACGGCCTCTTCAATTGTATTAAACTCATTATCAATTGTATTAAAAGGGCTGCGCGCTTGATTTATCATGGTTACCTCGGTGTAGTCACTCTAAGCTCTTCAAAGAACTTCTCAAATCTAAAGCCTATTTCATTATTAAATTCAAATGTGTACTGACGTTGCCTGCCATTAGCACGCACCTCTAACTTTTGCGTCGTGTCGTATATCGGGTATGGCCCAAAAGTACGCGGTGTTAATTGCCCATCATATTCTTTGGTGTCGATGGATAGATTGCACAACAGCGCATTTGTCGAGGGGGATCCTATAGGTAATACCATTGTACTTGGAACTATCCGCAAGATTTGTTGCATATACTCCCCAGTATCTATGATGTTATAATTAGAGGTCAAGCTACCTGCCATGTTAGCTCCATCATCAGAATAATTACCCCTAGATTCATGTACATACAAAGTGCTATCGAGTGCAGGGTTACACTGACCAAAAGCCATATATTGGTTTCTATTGGCATTATTAGGGTTTTCCGAAGCGGTTCTAGAGAGCTGTCCATTAGTAAAATGTCCTTCTTCCCAATTCCAAATCACATAATTATTAGGCTCTTCAGACCCTGCAAATGGTGCAAACCACCAAACTTCGTTAAAAGCCACGGATTTATGAGAAAAGCTGTGATAAAAACTACCTTGATTCACATTACTGAAGAACCATTCGTTCAATGTATTATTAGGTATCACCGAAGCTATAGAGCCATTATAAATGTAGAAGTTCTCCTGGCCCAACCATACCACATTATCTTGTACACTTGTAGCGGCCTTGGGCCCCATTAAACCATCAGAGGTCATAATATCTTCAATCAACCATACATCTGGGGAGCCTATAAACGTCATCTTGTGAACGCTATTCTCAGTAAAGATTACATATTGGCCTTTGCAATACTCGCTAGTTAATAATCTGCCTGCAGATTTGAGGGTCTCATTAAAGAAGGTAATCGCGGGCGATACTGTCCATACCGCTATATCACTACTAGAAGTAATGGCATTAACGGCACCTGCCGCTCCAAACAACACTATTTGATCATTCATAACTGCAACGTAGTTTATAGCCGTGGGTATACTCCCAGCCGTTTGTAAGACGGGAGCTGTAGCTATGTTGCCGCCCCATAAGTATAAACCAGATTGGTTCCCTGGAGTAAGCACTACTCCATTGTTAAATTTGTCGAACGACCATATACGTGGAGCAAAATATCCGCTTGTAAACACTTTAGGGGTGCCATATGTGCCAGCACCATATAAGCCACCTCCATATCCCAAGCCGGTGTTGTATGCACAAACTCCCGCTGCAATTTGCCCTTGTACAGTAGTGGCGCCCCCTCCGGCTGCAGTAGCCGATGAAGTCGCGTAGTTGCCAGAAACATCTGCTTGTGTAGAGTAATACGAATAAGCATTTACAGAAACATTTCTAATAACTGCCTCAATATTGATATCTCCCGCGGCAAAACCCCCAAAACCTGCAGCCGCTAAGATTTTAACTCTATCTCCATCTGCAAATCCATGAGCTAATTGAGCTACAGAAATTACCCTAGTTGCTAAATTCACAGCAGCACCCCCTCCGGTCGCGGTAGAGGTGGCATTTGTTGCCGAGCTGCTTTGATAAGTGATAGTAGCAACTCCTACAGTCGCTATTTGAAATGCACCATTAATATCAGCGGCCGCGATTCCTCCTATAGCCCCAGGTACACCACTAATTGTAATAAAATCACCCACTTTAAATAACCCAATAGCGAATGGAGAGACGGCAACTGTGATTGTCTTAGTATCAATGGTAGTAGTAATGGGATTATTAGCAAATACGCCATAATTAGTAGATAAACTGTTGGCAATTGGAGTAGTAGCTGTAACCAAAGGAGTAATATTGTATAAATTGCCCGATTCATAACTATAAAGTCTGGTATCAGTCCCTATCAGCATATGCTCTACACCACTTGCATCAAAGTAAGCCCAAATAGAACGCACTACCCCATCTAATCTTTGGTAATTGCCAGGTATAACTTGTTCCCAGCCTCCTATTTTTTGAGGATAACTGCGATAAAAACGTATTTTATCCGCATCTGTCCACTGAAAGGTGGTATAAGACTTATCATCTTTGTCGACGCCAGGTGGAATATCAATCGGATTGCGTCTACTTGTAAGCATCACACCCCTGTAAATACAAAGTAATTCCCTGCAAATAGTGTTGGCTGCATGTTGTTATGAGCAACATTACCTCCGATATTTCTAATTATACCGCTATTACCACCTAAGCCGCTTCCTGCTGTGCTTTGAATTCCGCTTGCGCCGCCGGTTATGGAAAAACTAGCTTGAGCACTTGCAGAAGTGATAGGATCTGGTAACTCAGAACTAATTAGGGTGTGAGTTTCTTCGCCTAAAGATGTACCAATTGTACGAGTTGTTAGCCCTGGGCCTGCACCTATAGCACCTCCGACGCGACCACGCATATCCGGTATATTGAAAGTAGTAGATCCATCGCCGTCCCCAAATGGATAGCTTTGTGCGAAATAAACTGCATCAAGAGCAGAGTATGTTGCCCTAGATATCGCAGATCCATCACATATAAGCCATTTGCCGTGATTTGAAGAGATAGATGATTGCTTAAGATCTCCTATTTCAAAACCGTCCCCAGATCCACTAACGGGTGTGAAAGTATTGTTGATGTTGTCTATTTCACCAATCTTTATCCAAGTGGTGGTGCCGCTATTATAAACATTCCAAATCCAAGGATTAGTGGTGCTATCTATCCACATCGTACCCGATTGCAATTCAGCAGGCGGGGTCGCGCTTATAAAGGTGTTTGTAAGTCTACGAAGGAAGCTATCTTGGCTAATCAAGTTTTTGTTAAGCCCTAAATCCGGACTCCCCCAAATATTGGCATCGCCGCCTACGGTTGGGAGAATCCAGTTGAAATTGACCGTATTTGTAGACATGCTAAATACTCAATACATTGTTGTTTTGTCGTAAATTATTCTTACGCATTAGGTTCTTTTCGAAATCTATAGCCGCTAAGGAATATGTAGTCGCAAGCTCAGGGGACTGTAATGTGTCATGATAGAAACGTTCCATCGCTTTCATACGCACAAGATCAACTGTTTCATCATTGAACCAAATTGAGGTGTCTTCATCTACCGATGGATAAAATACGTCCTTTTGATAGTAATAAAGAGTGAACACCGTATCTCCTGAAGCAAGAGGGAAGATATAAAAAGTATCATTGAAGATAGCATATTTCTTAGGCACGCCTTGCTCTGCACTATTGTCATAGTACGCAAGTACTTGGGGCAAAGTATCATTTATAAAGCCTTGTCTAAGGCTGTATAGGGTGTTGCCAATACTGAATTGCACCGCAACAAGAGAGCTAAAATCTGCTGGCAGGGATGTACTAAATTCTTGATCTAAAATGGTAATAGTAGAGGTGGTTTTAAAAGCCCAATAAAGAGCTGATTCCATATATTTAATGGCAGTAACTATGGCTCTCCCTACGGCGGTTTTATAGGTACTAGTAGAAACGCCGCCATTTAGGAGTGTGGAAGCGTCTCTATTCGTATCGTCTAAAATCTGCTGTATGAGTTGACCAAAGTTAACTGCCATTAGCTACCTGTATTAATTTTCATCAGTACAGTAGAAGCTTACTTTCAGGCGAATAGTACCTGTAGCAGCTGCTGTAGCGATCGTGCCACCAAGTGTCATAACCAATCTAGGCGCAGTTCCAGAGCCGTAGAGGTAGTTACTACCAGTAGAAACAACACCCGCGGTTAAACCTTGAGGAATGTTAATGCACTGGCGTATTTGGTAGGTTGCTGATGTAATACCGGTTACGCCCATAGGAGCTGCATCGATGAATCTATTAGCATCAGTCGCGTCACCCACTTCAAATGTACCGGTTGGTGTGGCATTAGTGTCAAGCCGTGGGGCAATAACTTCCACTTCAGCAATACGAATGCCGTTGGAAGGTAATGCTCCGGCTGGAGTAGTAAAGGTATCGCCCGTTACCACAGCTCCAGCTAAAGTGTACTGGAACTCGATCGTATAGAGCTGACCAACGGATGTTCTCGCTGGAAATGAACTATCTGGCGTAAGTGAAGAAAAAGCATATGCTGTCATTTGTTATCTCCTATATTGCACTATAGTTAACAGAAACAATCACAGCGTTATCGTTGCTATTGAAGACTACTTTCTTAATTCCGAAAATACCCATCATCGCGATACGTTGTAAATTGCCTACGTCTTGGAAGTCAGACTTGATTATAAAGCCTGCAACATCAGCTTTCCCATCTGTGTAACCTTTACCAAACGCAATACCACCAGCATCACGGCCAGTGAAGATGTTACGTCTAGAGTTGGCAACAGCCGCGGAAGTACCAGAGTCAACACCATTAGGTATCTTGTCAGAGTTAAATACGCGAGTTTGAGAGAAGATAAAGCTACGTTGCATTTCGCCTTCGCCACGACCAGAAGTAATCAACGCTTGTTGAATATCCCTGTATTGCAGAGAAGCTGAAGCATCTGTTAGCAAATCCATATAAGATTGCGTATGGCAATAATAATGATATTTGATTTCAGAAGTTTCAGAAAGTGGACGAATATACGGACGAGCTGTTTGCGCTATAGTTTCGCAAGTCAGAATGTCGGTAAGCTTTGCAGTTGCAGTTGTATCAGCGGCTACTGCTTGGTCTGTAGTCAAAGCATTAGGTCTGATAATACGAGTTACACCAGCAGTAGTAGATGGCGCCACAGCCGCATTTAGCCCCGTAATCTTAAGTCTATCATTGCCAGAGTATGCTACACTATCATATGTGATAGTAGTTGCAGTGTTACCAGCGAGCTGATTGAATGCACCAAGAAGACCACGAGTTTTCATCCATTCTGATTCAACACGATATGTGTCTTCTGGAATGTCATAAAGTACACGCTGAGCATCAATGGTGTATGCAGCAGGGTTTTCCACTACAATACGTAGTTGATCAATGTTCACGTTATCAGTGAAATATGTAAGTGCTGATTCAAGACCTGTAGCAGATTGCATGCCAAGAAGACCTTGGTCTGTAAGTCTGTTCAAGAATGAAATAGTTACGCGGTCGCCCGCAGTTTTAGAAGTGTTGTCAACGCGGCGCAGAGTGCCAGCCTTCATCATTTGGCCAAGCATTTCTGTGTCAGTTACAAAGTCATATAGGGTCCTTTCTGACCATAACTTTACTACCGATGCCGAGTTGGTATTAAACGTGGTTACTGCCATGTTGAATGTCCTCGATATGGTTGAAATATTTTTATGTATTTCTTGCCGTATACGAGGTGGTTTACCGAGGATACCTTAGCTCGAACCTTTTAAAGAGTTGCTTATCTCTGTTGGCTGTATCGTCGCCCTGATGCAAGTATGGCTTCGCCTATATTCCCTAACTTGTTATAAAGAGCCGAGAACAAGCAAAGCCGTATATATTACAATAACTTACTTGCGTTTTAGGAGCAACAATTATTTAGCCTCTTAAACGATCGATCATCTTATGAAAAGACTCAGGATTTACTCCCGATAAAAGATTGCCTGATTTATTAAGCGCAGCAGCTATGTCAGTAGGTATACTAGCAAAGTTACCACTATTGCCCAAATTACCAGTATTGGCGCTGCGCTCCATGTTCCTCGAGATTGCCTCAATATTTTTAGTCGGGGAGGCCTTGGGTTGTGTTTTAGTTGCGGTATAGCCATAATTTTTTGCCATTTTATAAATTGTGTCAGCAGCATTTTTACCGCTGTTTAAAGAGCGCGTTAATACATCACGCAATTTAGCTCCAACATAATCATTAGCCGCCCTTTCATCACCTAGTAAATCTTTTGCAATGTTGAATTCCACATCTTGAACATGTTTCATAGCATCTTTAAAATCTGGGTGCTCTTTAGAAAATGCGGCTTCTTGAGCTGTCACGATATTATGCATTTGCATTTCAGTTGTACGCGCTTGTGTCTCAGCGGCTACGTTTGCTAGTTGCATTTTTAGCGATTCTATTTCACGCTTAGCATAATTATAAGTATCGGTATCTAATGGATCTATATCTTCTATTGGGGGTGTCTGGCTTTGTAGCGATTGTGGTGCTTGTTGATGCATATTGGTGAGCATTTCGAGCTGCGTCTCGAAGCGTATACGCTCTTCACGTTCTTTAATAAGCTGCGCCTCTAAACCTTTGCGCTTTTCGATTTCCTGATTAAAGCGTGATTTCGGGATTAAATGTCCTTTGGCTTCTAGTTCTGGCTCGTTAGATTCCATTTGCTCAGAATCTTGGGGTGTTTCATGCTCTTCGTCGGCGCCCGATAAATCCTCGATAGTTTCGCTTTCGCGGGTTGCATCTTGTACATCTTGCGGGATTTCCTCGCTAGGCGCGGCATCTTCTGGCTCAGAGTGAGACTCCGCTTTTGCAAGAGCCGCACGGAATGCGCCTTCGCTACCTAATACAGCTGAGTCCAGTGGTGTTATTCTGCCTTCTTGTGGTATACTATCAGTCATAATTCTCCTATAATTGCTGATTAAATATTGCTGCTATACGCTTATCCATTTGTTGTTGGCTTAGTTCTGCTATTTTGGCTATTTCAGATGCCGCTCTTGCCTCAGTGAGGTTGATATCAGCAACATTCTTAAAGGGAGCGTAACGCATAGTCTGCTCCTTTTCCATAGCTTCCATAGTCAACTTGTACGCCGAAGCTGCTTTATAGTCGGCTTCAGTAGTAAGTAAGCGTTGATTGATTGGGTCTGGCTCAGGTGGAGGTGGTGGTTGTATCATCGCTTTAAGCTCTTTAACTACCGACTGCTCGAATGGCGCATACTCAAGAATAAGTGGCATCAAATCTACCGGATTTGGCTTGTTAAGCATTACACTTTGCATCTCAAGTAGTTTTATAAAGGTGTTTTCTTTTTGATCCGGAGACATTGGCATTTCTTCAACTATCACGTCGTATTCTGCAGCAATATTGTCTCTTAAGAGCGGCACGTATTGCTCGTTCACCTCACCCAGCACATTATGTATAAGCCTTCCTTCATTATTTTCAGCAAGCACCCTTACGCAATCTATATAAAGGCGTGCCTGCTCTTGTAAATAAGCTCTACGCGCATCAAAATAAGTGCTGAGAGTGGTAAGTCCTTGCTTGATTTGTTGGCGCATATAAGCGCTATTCTGCTCTTTAGAATTCATCATTCCCATAAGCTCAGGAGTAACGCCGCATACTGACATAATCTGTGCGTCTGCGTATTGAATCATTTCTAGCATGCCTTGAGGTAGCGGAGGCGCTACCTTTGGCATAACCTTACCACCAGACAAGGCACTGGGTTCAAATATAGTGACTTGCTTGGCTTTGGTATAGGTATCTAGGAATCCTTGAATGTCTGATACAGCATCACGCTCTATGTTAACGCCGCCCTTAGGAATAGTATTAAGATATCCTTGATAATCGGATATCGCTTGATTAAGTAGCCTTTGCGGAGCTTTGCAAGACCGTAGGAGGCCATAATCGTATTGGCTAAGCTCCGAGAAGTCTCCAGTCATGAACTTGATTGAAAAGCCGTCCTGAGAGTAATTCTCAGATTTACTAACCACATTGTTCCCAGTGATAATAGCTCTATAGTACTTATACATGTATTGCTTGGCATATGTCACTTTAATGCCAAAGAACTTCATAGCTTCACGGAATTGGCTATAATCAGCTTTGTGCTCAATGGCAAAGGTCTGATCTAGCTTCGGATTGAAGTTATATTTGTCTGCATAGTAAGCCATAGTGGCATCAAGCATGGTTACAAACTCTTCGACGCCGTCCATTGTCATGATGCCACTTTCAATAGCCAATTGCGCGGGATCAAGCTCTCTAAATGGGTTCATAACCTGATAGAAAGGTTTTTTCTTGCGCCATTGGTATTCGTATACTACGCCAAGCTGTTTAACTGCTAGCACTGCTTGGAAGAACTCTAGTATTCGCGCGTCTAAGGCGCTGGAATATATATCATTGAAGTATTCAACACCGTACTCTTGCCGAATGATATCTCGGTTCACCACCTTGAGACGTACTACGTAATCGCTATCCATCTTATTCTTACGCCTGGCTGCTGGATCCCAAAATAAGAATGCAGGCATAACCCGCTCTACCTTAAACTCACCATCATGTGGTGGCTTACTATAATCCATAAGGGTATCTGTTGCACCTACGCCACATATAAGCATATCTTGA
>Ga0208644_1000511_pt1 | contig 33547 bp, 30 predicted proteins | sample VirMetDEL_Nov_18_FD_184517 | JGI IMG/M metagenome (GOLD analysis project Ga0208644, IMG submission 184517) | Aqueous microbial communities from the Delaware River and Bay under freshwater to marine salinity gradient to study organic matter... | ecosystem: Environmental > Aquatic > Marine >...
GACTGTCACCACGTGTATCTCGGATGCCGCGCTTACCTCAATCGCCGTCAGCCTTAAGCGCATCGCAGATGCCATGGACGGCGGCAATGCCTCTCAAGGCATCCAGAACAGCCTTTTCTTCCTCGAACAGGGGATGCATGGGCAATGAGCAAGTCCACGATCTCCACGTTCGAGTTTTTCCAAATGTTCCCCGACGCGGAAGCCGCGCGGGACCAAATCAAAAAGGCGGAAAGGAAGGCGAAACGTGAGGAAGGGGAGTGAACTATATAATTCCCTTTTCTTTTGCCCGTTCCCCTTATGGCTTCGGGAGTCATCTATATAGTTCCCCAAAAATGTCGTTCCTGAAAAGGTTCGATGAATTGATGTTGGCACGTCATAAGGCATAACATGCAGAATCTCGATGACTACTCGCCTAAGCAGTTGCGTAAGGCGATTGAGAAGTGCGGCTCGATCCGTGAGCTTTCACGCCAGACCGGCATTCCCCGCTCCACGATACAGGACCGCCTGTATCGCGAGCAGAAGATGGATTTCCAGACGAAGCAGGCAACCCGACCGCTCGTTGTCAGCAAACCACGTAAGGGCCTTGTGAAGCGCTACATCTTTTCCAGCGCGCAGAACAACACGCCAGTGCATCGCGGCTTTCTGACAAATCTGGAAGCCTACGCCACCTATCTCAATGCCGAGATTATCATCGGCACCTACACGTACAACAAGACCTTGTTCGCAGGAACGCCGGAGGAAATGACCTTCCATCCGGCTATCAAAAAGTACATCTCGAATGAGCGCATCGAGATTGGCGACAAGATCGTCTTCTGCGGGGAAATGAACATCTCCCCAACTGCTGTGAACCCGTTGTCAGGCTTTGAAACCTACACGCGCAGTAAGTGGGGAATTTTCCCGCACCCACGGGTTTCGATGGAAAGCATCGCAACCATGTTTACAGAACCGGCAAAAATCATCATGTCCACCGGGACGTGTACGCGGCCTAACTATATTCAACAGAAGGCTGGGATAAAGGCCGAGTTCCATCACGTGATCGGGGCCGTGCTCGTAGAGATTGATGGTGATGGCGACATCTTTGCACGCCACTTGATTGCTGGCCCACCTTACGGATCGTTCCGCGATCTGGATCACTACGTGTTTAATGGCTACGTGTCGGCAGGACACCCGGTCGAAGCGATCACGTGGGGCGACGTGCATCTTGAGCAGATGGACGACGACGTTGCGCGCGGCTCTTGGGGCATCGACAGCGATCTGGAATGGGCAGTAGGTAACGAGCACTGCATGCTCGATGTGCTGCGCCCGAAGTACCAGTTCTTCCACGACAGCCTCGACTTCCAAGCACGCAACCATCACAATATCAACGATCCGTACCATCGTTTCGAGATGTACTGGAACGACAAAAATCGTGTGCATGACGCCCTCGAAAAGGTCGCCAACTTCCTAGAAATCACGCAACGCGACGGATGCCGCAGCCTCGTCGTTGAGAGTAACCACGACAAGATGCTCCTGCGTTGGCTCGCGGAAGCCGACTACAAGAACGATCCTGCGAATGCGCTCTTCTTCCTTCAAAGCCAGTTGCGGCGCTACTTAGCAATCGCTGAGAGACAGACAGACTACAATCTGTTCGAAGACATCTTGCGCTCGGACATGGGAGCCGAACTAGGCGCGGTCACATTCCTGCAAGAGACTTCAAGTTTCCCTATCTGCAACGGCATTGAATGCGCGCTGCACGGACACAAGGGATCGGGCGGCGCCAAACCTTCAATGAAGACGTTCGCTCGCATGGGGCCGAAAGCCAACATTGCCCACACCCACGCTGCGGGCATTCTGGAAGGCATTTATCGTGCTGGTACCTCGTCCAAGCTTGACATGGGATATAACAAGGGTGGTCTTTCCAACTGGAACCACTCCCACATTGTTACTTATCCTAACGGCAAGCGCGCCATCATAACAATGCAAGGTTCGAAATGGCGCGCCGAGAACACATGATCAAACTCTTGGCTGACGCCAAGATAGGACAGCGCCGCTCGCGCATGTTGAAACGGTTTGTGTGGAGCGGTCGTGTTGCCCCCAAACCACGAACCGGGCGTGTGGGTCACGTCTACCGCATCTACGATAGCGGCGGCAAAGTCGTAGGTGAGTATACGTCGTTGAAGGGTATGGCTAAGTACGCTTTCAACGGCGCTCTCTCACGTGAAGAACTTGTTGCGCGGATGCGCCACAAGTTGAAGTACAACGGCTGCACCATCGTCAAGGAACAGGCTCCTGATACGCCGCGCTTCTATCAGAAACTTATTTCAATCCCCGCTTCAATGGTGAGTGTTTTGGAAGTTTTGTCGGCCCATTTAGGCAAACCGGCAGGGACCCTGATGCGCGAGGCGATCACCACCTTCGTTAACCAAGAGGTTGAGAAACTTCCAGATCATTTGAAAGAACACTTGTGAGCCGCACTCACACGTGTTAGTTAGATTATCACCCGGCTACAAGCAATGACTAGAATTGGAAATAAAATGTTGAACGTTGACGACCTGAACATGCTTCCTAATCGAAAAACACGAACCCGCATTGCGGTCGTCGTAACCGACCGTGACGGCAATAAGGCGTACTACCGATCCATCGGCGCGCTCGCAAAAGAGTGGGACGTGACTGGAACCGCGATCAAAACCGCCGCGATCATGAAGGCGGAACTGCAAAATAAGTACGTTGAACTGGTTCCCGCCTCTACCATCGAGGAATTTCTGCCCCGGCGCCTACCTCGCCGCACTGATAAGCGGGAGAAGGGAGTCCTTATCACCGGCTCAGTCTCGCAGGACACTTACAAGCAGTTGATGGAACTGGTTCTGCGTACCGGCATCTCCCGGTCCAAGCTTATTAGAGCGGCTGTCGAGGCATTCGTCGCAAGTTACGAACAGAATGATCAGATCGCGTAGGGCGGTTTTTCAGTGTGTCCGCCGCCTTATGTATGGACGCCGCTGCTGGTGCAAACTCGGATCGATACCGGGCTTAGGCGTGGTCGCTGATGGGTTCAATTCCCATCGCGGCGTCCTCTATTTCTCTAAAGGTATGAAATGGCTCGTTACATATACGACGTTGAAACTAACGGTCTTCTCAAGACGATGGACCGCATCCACTGTCTCGTTATGCGAGACGTGGACACACGCGAAACGTTTCGCTTCCGCCGCGTGGACGAGGATTATCCTGCGGTCATCGACAAAGAGCACACGGAACCGGGGCGCCTTCTCTATAAAGCGACACCCGCGCAGGACAACATCGCGGAAGGCATCCGCATGTTGGAGGAAGCTGATGAACTGATTGGCCATAACATCATCCACTTTGACGAGAAGGCAATTCGTCTCGTTTTTCCTGATTACAATCCCAAAGGCAAAATCACCGACACGTTGGTTCTGTCGCGGATGATTATCCCTGACACGAAGTCTGGCGACGCGATGCTCGTGAAGCGTGGGAAGTTTCCTGGCTATCTGGTTGGCTCTCATTCACTCGACGCGTGGGGCCATCGTCTCGGTAAGAACAAAGGCGACTATCAGAAAGTTATGATTGGCAAGGGCCTCGACCCGTGGGCGTCGTGGAGCCCCTATATGGAGGACTACTGTATCGCTCCATCACACAGGTTACTGGGAACAGACCTTCGCTGGCGCCCTGCATCAGAGTTCTCTGTAGGCGATACCGTTCTCGGTTTTGACGAATATGGAAACCGTAGGCGCTGGCGTTCAGCAGAGATTGAAAGTATTCGTTATGAAGACGCACCTGTCTTTGATGTTGAGTTGGAAAACGGAGACGTAATCACTACCACCGCTGAACATCGTTGGTTGGTTAAGAAAACCAATCCACACAAGGAAACGCTGCGCTATAATTGGGTCGAGACTAAAGACCTTGTTCCGGGCGTTTCGTCTGTTCCTAAAATGTTAGAAGTGTGGGACGAGGATACGTCAAAGGAAGCCGGATGGCTCGCCGGTATCATGGACGGAGAGGGGAGTATGTCTCCCAATTGTCGCCAACTTAGAGTTTCCCAAAACCCTGGACCCGTTTTAGAGCGGATCGATGCGGCCATCACCGCGTACGGTACCTGCGCATCTGGTCGCGTAGTCAAGAAAAACTCTCGCTGTGAGGTTCGTTATATTTGTGGGTTTTTAGCAGAACGTCTAAAGTTTCTTGGAACAGTTCGTCCAGAACGCCTGATTTCCAAAGTCGATTTTAATAAGATCGGCTATATGCAGGCGCGATATGGATGTCACAAGGTTGTTTCTGTACGCCCAGCGGGCGTTCAACAAATTATCAAGATACAGACATCTTCTAGGACCTTCATTGCCGAAGGTTATCCTATGCACAATTGCGAGAATGACATCGATGTGAACGAAATTTTGTATCACGCGATCACGCAGGAAATGCCACCAGACTCGGCAACCGATCTTGAACATCAAATCCATGAAATCGTCGGCGTCATGGAGCAGAACGGCTATTTTTTCGACGCGGCGCAGGCCGAAACACTGACAAAAACCTTAGAGGAAAAACGCGACCAATACGTCGTAGACGTTAAGGCGAAATTCGGCTCTTGGTTCAGGCCCGTTCGCAAGAAAATCGTCAAGGCACAGTGGGATGACCCGAACGGCGTCAACGCTGCGAAGACGTACGAGGAACCCGACACCGAGTGGGGTGAGGATTACTCTCGCGCTGTGTGGGGACGGATGGTGTTCCCAAAGGTCACGTACCGAAATCACAAGAAACTTTCCGACCGCACCGAGGGCTGTCCGTTCGTGCCGATTGAGCGCGTGGACTTCAACCCTGGTTCGCGTCCACAGATCATTGACCGCTTTACGACCGTCTACGATTGGGTACCGCACGAATTTACAGACGCGGGCAATCCGCAGGTCGATGATGCTGTGCTCAACAAACTTACGAAGCGCATCCCCGAAGCCAGCGATCTGTCTGAAATTCTGTTCTACAACAAGTTGATCGGACAAGTCGCCACCGGCAAGGAAAGCTGGCTCAACAACTACAAGAAAGATGGCGACGGGCGCATACACCCATACACGAACGTCGGTGGCACCGTATCTAATCGCTGCTCACACTCCGGCCCGAACATCGGACAAGTTCCGGCGATCAAGGACGCGAAGATTGATGCGGAAGGTCGGGTATGGGACGGAGATACCCAACTTTTGATAACTCCCGACGAGTATGTGCGGGTCGGCGAGAAGAAAGTTTTGCTCAAAGGCAGGCACGGTGACTACGGTTACGAGTGTCGCGATCTGTTCTTCACGCCTGAGACGATCAATGACGTGCCATGGATGCAGGTAGGCGTTGACTTGTCCGGTATTGAGTTCCGCATGCTTGCGGAAATCTGTTACGAGTTTGATCAGGGCGAATTGATCAACGTCGTTCTGTCCGGCGACATTCACCAGATCAATATGGACAGCACCGGCATCACAGAGCGCGCTATCGTAAAGCGCGTGCTGTATGGTTTGATGTACGGGGCTGGAATGTGGAAAATCGGGCACACCATTGACCCGTACGCCACCGACGCCGCCAAGAAAGCGCTGGGAGCCACCGTACACGCCAAGCTGATGAAGGGCCTGCCAGCCCTCGCTAAGGCGATTAAGAAGACGCAGGCGGAAGCCGAGCGCGGTTATTTGATCGCGTTGGACGGACGCAAACTTATGGCGCGCTCGACGCACTCGGCGCTCAACCTGCGTTTGCAGGGCAATGCTGCGACGATTGCAAAGAAGTGGGTGTGTCTCACCGAGGATATGCTTTTTGAACAAGGTCTAAATCACGGGTGGAATGGCGATTTTGTTTTTTATGCGTTTGTGCATGATGAAATCGCCGCAGGCACCAAGAAGGATTTGGTTGATCTGTATAAAACAACGTGTGTGGACGCCGCGCGCAAGGCTGGAGAGTTTTTTAACTTGAAGTGCCCAATCGACGCAGAAGCAAAAGTTGGTCATTCATGGTCCTCGACGCACTAAAAACACGCCTACAAACATATATTCAGTACGATCCCGCTGCTAGGTGAGTTCGCTCGGTTTGAGTAGTCAGGTGTGTTGACACGTGTTAGTTGTTCTGCCATAAAGAAAGGTACCTTATGGAAAGACAGAAGACGCACGCTGGAAGGCATCGCGACCGCGATGGCAGATCAATGGGGTTAGAGGAAGGCTCTCCGTGTCCTCACGAGGACTGCAACGGAACCTTGGAACTTGCCAAGGTTGAAAACTGTTCGTGCCACATAAATCCGCCCTGCTCGGCGTGTGTCGCGTGCCAGCTTGAATGTAATGAATGCTACGATGTTTTTGAGGTTAGGTATGAGTGAGAAAGAACCGTTCGTCATTGACTTCAAAAAGGTCTTTGACGACTACATGGCGAACAATCAAAAGGTGTGGGCGCATGATCGTTCCACAACAATTGGCGCCTCCGAAGCCTTCAATTGCATGCGCCAACTTCTCATGGAGAAGCGCGGCAGCGAGTTCAGCGTTTCTCCCGACGAAGACTACAACGAGCGTTGGGGAGCCATCGAGCGGGGCAACCTGATTGAGAACTATTTCGTCGTCCCGGCGATGCAGTTCCTTCCCAAACCACTACGCGCAGAGTTCGTTGGCGATGACCAGCACACACACGTGCTGGTGCGCAACAGCGCAACCCCTGACGGCCTGCTCACCGAGGTACCGACTGATTGCGAAGTCATCATCAAGTACGGCGACGACGAGTTTCTTATTCCGCAAGTGCCGACTGGATGCATCGGCTTGGAAATCAAGTCAATCGATCCTCGCGCGCATCTGGACGAGGAACGCACCAAGCATATGTTCCAGTCGCAGATCGGCATGGGGATCATTCGGGAAATCACCGACTGGAAACCGGAATACTGGATCATCCTCTACGTTGACGCAGCGTGGCTCGACAACATTCGCCCGTTCGTCGTGACATACGATCCCGGCATCTACGCCGCAGCGAAGAAACGCGCCAATGACATCTGGCGCTTTGAAAACATCACCGACGCGATGCCCGAGGGCAAGCTTGACGGCGGCTGCAAGTATTGCCGTTGGAAGCGGGCCTGTGGCGAAGCCATCGTCAACGAGCACGCGTCATTCAGCAAGAAGGGTCCTGACCCGTTCTTGATTGCAGAACTTGATCCGATTGTTAGGCACGCCATCCAGACGAAGGAGGCGGCTGACACAGCGGCGCAAGAACACGAGGCTGCAAAGCAGCGTGTGAAAGACTGGCTCAGCGAGAACAAACATTCGAAAGCCGGAAACGAAAATTGGAGTGTGTCATGGTCAACGTCAGACGGCAGGCCAACGCTTGATAAGCAAGCCTTGCGTGACGACGGCATCGATCCAGAAAAGTACATGCGCAAAGGCGCACCGTACGACACTCTCCGCATCATCAAGCGAACCTAGAGGAATACATGAGTACCGAACTTATCAAGCGGGCCGCGAATACCGGCCTCACTGCTCTCGCTACCGGCGCCGATGCGCTCATGCAAGCAGCAACCAGCGCAGGCGTTGCGGGCTCGTCCGGCAAGCGTCTGTCCCACAGCGGCAAGTCTGGCGAGTGGAAGCTCGCTGGTCAACTTGTTGACGAAGGTAAGGCCTTCATCTTCGACATGCTTGGCGTCCGCCAGCAGTGGATAGCATGGAAGGATCAGAAGCCGGTCGGCAACATCACCGAGAAACTTATCGGTGGCAACCCGCTTCCTGCCGAAGTCGATCTGGAAGACTTCTGGAACGGTCGTAAGAAAGGCTCTGACGGCTGGCAGAAGAACCTTGTGTTCGACATCATTGATGCCGAAACGGGCGAGACGTTCGAAGTGACGCTCAAGGCCGACAGTTCCTATCGTCCGGCATGTCGCCTCATCACCGAGTACGCAACGAAGGTGAAGACACAGAAGGATGAAGCTGGCGACGACAAGATGCCGATCATCGAAATTGGTGACAGCAAGTTCTTCGCCAAGGCCGCGAACGAGTGGCTTCATGCTCCGGTACTCACGATTGTCGATTGGGTATCGCAGACGGAAGTCGCGCAGATCGTGGAAGCCGGTGAAGCCTCTCGCGGCGAAGCTGGGAACATGGGCGACTACGCCGAAGAAGCCCAGGCTGCGAAACCCGAAACCGCTCAGGCAGCGCGTCCGGCTCCTGCCGTCCGCACTGGTCGCCGCGTCTAACAGCGTCAAAGGAGCTAACAGTGACAAGGGACAAACGCGCCCCCAACACCACCCCGTCGCAGAGCCAGACCTCTGCGGCGGGGACCAATCCGGTAAAGGCGCCCACCGTGACGCCAACCCAGGACGAAACCAACCCGAAGGACCTGTTGGGCATCAAAAAGCCCCCAGTGTCATTGATCCCGTCAGCGGCGCTGTTGCACGAAGCAATGGCAATGAAGAACGGTGCTGAGAAATATGGGGCCTTCAATTTTCGCCAGAAGAAGGTTCAGGCGATGATCTACGCGGACGCCGCGTTTCGGCATCTGCTCGCGTGGATTGATGGTGAAGAAACCGCTCCCGATAGCGGCGTGCATCATCTAGGACACGCACGTGCGTGTCTGGCCATCCTGCTTGACGCGCAAGCGTGCGGCAACCTCGTTGACAACCGCCCGTCCACAGGACGCGCGGCTGCGATCATTGAGGCTCTGACTGTAAAATGATGTCACAAAGTGAAGCGTTGGAAAAATATAAATACGACCGGAAAACAGGTAAAGTAACGCGTCGGAAAAACACAGGACGCTGGAAGGCTGGAACCGAGGTAGGGACGAAACACAAATACGGTCGAACAGACACCGTTTTTCTTCGTTGGAAGCAGTGTAATGGCGCACGCCCGCTGACGCACTTAATCTGGCTTATGGAGAAAGGGGCGTTCCCGTCTCCAGAAGTTGATATTGATCATAGAAACAACGATCCGCTAGACAATCGTTGGGACAATCTGCGAGAAGCGAGTAGGTCGGAGAACTGTATTAATCGCCGCAATTGGGGGAAGTACCCTAAAGGGGTCAGCAAAACCAAGGACGGTAAAAAATTTCGCGCACGCATTACGGTCTACGACAAAACCCGTATGTTAGGAAACTATGACACGGCTGACGAAGCCCACGCTGCGTATAACTGCGCGGCAGGTTGGGCTTTCGGAGAATGGAGTTATAACGCGTGATAACCACCGCCGCGTGATTAACCGTCAAACTATCTAACACTTGATAGCTGAAATGACCTCTGTGATAAAAAGATACCCTGACATGCGTTCAATGTCCGCCGAATGGTCAAAAGCACGGTCGGGTTGGGCTAGGCTCGGCTCGGCTCGGCAAGGATCGGCAAGGCGTGGGACCTTTGTGGTCAAAGGCGCGGCTCGGCTAGGCTTGGCAGGGCTCGGCGGGGCACGGCGCGGCATGGGACCTTTACGGTCATAAGATATGGCTCGGCTAGGCTAGGACTGGCGGGGCGGGGCATGGTTTCACACGATGGTGTGTGAATTTTAATAACGGAGTTTACGTTGACTATCACAGCAAAGGTCGTTCTCGACTCGATCAGCGAAGAAGGTGTGCGCCTCACTACGATGGAGCTTACCTATCCTCGCTTTATTCACAGCGAATTTATGACGCATCGCGTTTTTTCGCGCAACGCATCATCGTCTCGTGCTATCCCGGTCGAGAAGATGATCGAACGGATTGTACGCGAACCGGCTGAACCTATCCATTGGGGCAAGAACCAGCCGGGTATGCAAGCGAACGAGGAACTGGTTTGGGACACACTCGTGCAGACACGCAAGGCGTGGCTTGAGGCGCGTGACGCCGCAGTCAAGTTTGCTGCGCGTATGCACAGCCTTGGTGCCCACAAGCAGATCGTCAATCGCGTATTGGAACCGTTCTCTCATATCACCGTACTCGTGACGGCGACCGAGTGGGAGAATTTCTTCAAACTTCGTCGCCATCGCGACGCGCAGCCCGAAATTCATGAACTAGCCGACGTGATGTATGAAGCCTATCAAGCCTCAACACCGCGTCTTCTACAGCACGGCGAATGGCATCTACCCTACGTCTACGACGACGATCTTGATGAAATCATCAAGACGGCGCTTCACCAGACGCAGGACACGATGTTTGGTCAAGCAACGCTCGATGACGTTGAGCGAGCTACGACACGTATTGCGTGTCGCATCAGCACGGCACGTTGCGCGCGTGTGTCATACCTGAACCACGACGGAAGTAACCCCGATCTGGCGAAGGATGACGCATTGTTTCACAAGTTGATGACCGCTCAGCCTCTCCACGCATCACCGGCTGAACATCAAGCAACGCCGGATCGTATTGTGCGCTACGGCGCTGTCTCAACTATCGGCTGGGAGAACCCGCAGTATCACGGCAATCTTGTTGGCTGGCAGCAGCACCGGAAGTTCTTCCTTGGGGAGAATACGCCGTCTAACCAATTGACAAAGCACGGCGTTTTGACTGCTCATACGGTGAACAAAGTTACTTCGCTTCACAGTGTTAAACCAGTTGACACGCCCGTTAACCTGAGTTAACTTCGAGTCTTCACGCAATGCACTACAACAGGCCTGTCGGGGCTCCCCGTTCCGGCAGGCCTCTTTTTGTCTCAACAGGTATCCACATGACCGCCACGCCTTCCACACGCGCCCAGATTGTTGAGGCGCGCACCTACCTACGTCCACTTGATGACGCGGGCACTGTTTTCGAGACGCCCGAACAGGCCGCAGACCGCATCATAGGCCATCAGCGCTGGCTTTGGGAGCGCGCCAAGGGCGGTATGCACCGCGTCACCGAAGTCTCAGACCTGCCGCCACTGAAATTTGACGATCCTGTTGGTTATCGTGTCGAAGACGGCTGGGTCATGATCCGCCTCACCGATGACGAGGAAGCTGAGTTGCAGGAATTGAAGAACCTGTTCCTCGACCGCAAACTTACCGTCTCCGGGCGCACGCGCTGGCTCGGCGGAACTACCGTTGCCAAGGAACGCGAAAGCACACATTTCAATTGCAGCTTCCTTGAAGTGCGTAGCGTGCATGACATTGTGGACGCTACGTGGCTCCTGTTGCAGGGCTGCGGCGTCGGCTTCCGCCCTGTCATCGGCACGCTCAACGGCTTCGCACAACCGATGGAGATTGAAGTAATTCGCTCACAGCGTGGCCCTTATGAGAAAGGGCCTGAGAACAACGTCGAGACGTTCGATCCCGTCACGAAGACGTGGACGATCAAAGTTGGTGACAGCAGCAGCGCGTGGGCTAAGTCAGCCGGTAAACTGGTCGCGGGTAAATACCATGCGAAGAAACTTGTGCTCGATTTCTCACTCGTGCGCGGTGGTGGTGGACGCCTCAAGAACTACGGCTGGATCAGCAGTGGAGACGCACAGATCGCAAAGGCGTATAAAGCAATTGCGCTCATTCTCAACGAAGCTGCCGGACGGCTTCTGACACGTATCGAAATCCTCGACATCATGAACTGGCTCGGAACGATCCTGTCGTCGCGTCGCTCGGCAGAGATTGCCGTCATGGCGTACAACGAGCCTGAGTGGCAGGACTTCGCTTTGGCGAAGAAGGATATGTGGACGACCGGGCGTGATCACCGTCAAATGTCCAACAACTCGATCATGTTCTACCAGAAGCCAACAAAGTACCAACTCCAACGCATCTTCAAGATGATGATGGATGCTGGCGGATCGGAACCCGGCTTCATCAATGCGCAGGCGGCTATGAAACGGGCGCCCTGGTTCAAGGGCGTGAACCCGTGCGTGCCAGCTGACACACGCATTCTTACAGACAAGGGCTATATACCGATAGCGGACGCGGTTGGGACCGAAGTTCGCGTATGGAACGGCAGCGCGTGGTCGGCTGTTACCCCGTTCTCTACGGGCGTCAATCCGTTGGTGACTGTGAACCTGTCTGACGGCACGTCTCTGAAATGCACACCAACACATGAGTGGGTTGTTAAAGACACGTATCGTTCTCCGCCCCGCAAGGTAGCGGCGCAAAGTCTGTCGGCTGGCATGCGTTTGGCGAAGTTTGATATGCCAATTGTTTCCGGCGGCGAGCGCGTGTCTGGAGATATGTATTCACAGGGATTCTATTCTGGCGACGGGAATACCGGACTAGAATTTTCGTGGGTCTATGAGCCTAAATTTAGTGTCATCCCGGCGCTTGTCGGACGCGTCACAGATAAAGTGAGCCACGGTCGCGTCAGGTGGACACACGGCCCGATGCGTGAAAAGACGTGGGTGCCTCATGGCGCTACTCTTGAACAGCGTGTGGACTGGCTAGCTGGACTGTTGGACGCAGACGGGACCACCGTGTCTGACCTTTCTGGCGCCGCCTTGCATTTGTCTAGCTGTGATCTTGATTTTCTGAAAGAGGTACGCCTACTGCTGACTACGATGGGCGTCCAAGCGAAAATCAACCTGATGCACGCGGAAGGCAAGGACTTTGATGGTTACGTTTGCCGGGCGTGTTGGCGGCTTCTTATTAACACCGCAGATACGCATCGCCTAGTCAACGAATGCGGACTAAAAACACTGCGTCTGCAAATCGGCAAAGATGCGGCGCAGCGTGATGCTCGCCGTTTTGTAACGGTGACCAGCGTCGTTGATACCGGGCGTAGTGAGGAAACGTACTGCTTTACGGAGCCCCAGAACAACACCGGAACATTCGAGGGGATCGTTACCGGACAGTGTTGCGAAATCATGCTGGGTGACCGCTCGATGTGCAATCTAGTGGAAACTGTTCTCCCGCGCTTCAACGACGACGTTGAAGGCCTTCACCGTGCTCACCGGCTTGTTGCCCGCGCCAACTACCGCCAAACCTGCGTCAATCTTGATGACGGCGTACTACAGCGTGGTTGGCACGAACTGAATGAGTTCCTTCGCCTCTGCGGCGTCGGCGTAACAGGCGTTGTGTCGTGGGATCATTGGCGTGATCCGGCTGCGTGGGAAGACCTACGTAACATCGCCGTCAACGGCACTCACAGCATGGCAGACGAACTCGGCCTACCGCGCTCTAAGGCAGTGACGACGGTGAAGCCGTCCGGCACGCAGAGCAAGGCGCTGGGCATCGTCGGTCACGAAGTGCCAGAAGGCATCCACATGCCCATCGGACGATTTATTTTCAACCGTATCCGCTTCTCTACCCACGACCCGATCATCAACAAGTTGCGTGAAGCCAACTACGCTATCGAACCCGACCCGTCAGACGCTACAGGTGTCCTGGCAGTGATCCCGGTGGAATTTGCTGGGATCAAGTTCGACACGGTTCAGGTTGGCGACGAAACCATTGAAGTCAACAACGAGAGCGCTATAGCGCAACTTGATCGCTATAAACTGTTGATGGACAACTACGTGGATCACAACGCGTCGATCACCATCTCCTACGATCCCGAGGAAGTCCCCGAAATTGTGGACTGGCTGATGGCGAATTGGGACACCTACGTTGGTGTCTCGTTCATCTATCGTCAGGACGCCACACGCACGGCGGCAGACCTAGGCTACAAGTATCTCCCGCAGACCCTCGTCAGCGAGAAGACTTATAGGGCGTACGCTGACAACCTTCTGCCCGTCAACCTGTCCGAGAACGCGGCGGCTGAGATGCTTGCCGATAGTATGGAATGCGCGGGTGGTGCGTGTCCGGTACGGTAACTATGATTGTCAAACAGGTTGACATCTGTTAGGTTGGATAGTAGTTTGCAGTGTCCCAACGGTGCCGCGCCAGTCACTTGCGGGCTGTTCATGAACTAAACCACGGAGAAACCTATGGATTTCCTTATTTTCGTCGGCATCGTCGCTGTCGTTGGCTTCGTCCTTTACAAGAAGGTCCCGAAGGTCAAGTCGGCAGTCGATAAGGTGCTCAGCAAGGTAAACGGCGACAGCGGCGCGTAAGCCCCGTCCTCGCCCGCGCTGGTAGATTGGGACTTATCCCAGTCTACCGGCAACACTTCCCATAAATGGAGCGCCCTGTGTTTACTCTTCCAATCAAGATTTTTAAGATGCACGACGATGTTGTTGATCCGTCGTACGGCAGCGAGAAAGCAATCGGCCTTGACATCAGCGCTTATATCAAGCGCTGTGACCCATCAGTTCGTGAACTGGCAATCCAGCCCGGTCGGCGCGTCACTATCCCCACCGGTATCAAGATGGCTATCTACGAGGAAGGCTGGTACGCCCGCATTGCTCCGCGTAGCGGGCTTGCTGTGAAACACGGCGTAGACGTTCTCGCTGGCGTAATCGACACCGATTATCGCGGTGAGATTATGGTTGTGCTAGTTAATCTCGGGCAGCAGCCCGTAGTCATCAAACACGGCGAGAGGATCGCCCAGATCATTTTCGAAAGCGCTGACCGCGCCGACATCAAATTTGTCGCCACAGAGGCCGAACTTGGTAACACGGCGCGTGGTGAAGGCGGCTTCGGCTCCACGGGACGGTGGTAATGCTGACGATCAAGAACCATTGGGTCAAAGAGGCAGAAGAACTCTCGACCAAGAAAAAGGGACCCGGAGAACTGCGGGGACCCGATGGTATCGTCATGCACTACACGGCAGGTTGGAAGACGGAAGGCGACATCGCTACGCTGACGACCAGCGACCGCCAAGCCTCTGTGCAGTTCATCGTTAGCCGCGAAGGTAAAATCTATCAGTGTATGCCTGCCAACTGGCGGGCGTGGCACGCAGGACCATCCAAGTACAATGGTTGGAGTGGCCTGAACAACAACTTCATCGGAATTGAAATCTGCAATGCCGGATGGATCAAGAAAACCTCTGATGGAAACTACGTTGATCAGTACGGACAGCGCATCAGCCCTGCCGGAAAATTTCTGGACTACACAGCCCGCTCTACCGCTACTCAGCCGCAAACATGGCATCACGAGTATCATCCTCGCCTCGCCAAGGGCGAATACGCGTGGGAGCCTTTTTACCCGGCGCAACTCGATGCTGTGGAAGCGCTAACGGAAGCGCTGATCAAGTATTATCCGACGATTAAACACATCGTGTCGCACGAGGAAATCGATACCCGTGGCTGGAAAACAGACACAGGCCCGGTATTTCCTATGCGTCGTTACACGAAGTTGCTTGATGACCGTGATAAAGGTTTCAACCCGGATAAGCTGTATAAAATCACGAGTGAGATAGGAAAGGTAGTTGCGATCTGCGATACGCCCAGCGCCGCAGCAACGCACATCTATGTGGCATTAGTCGGGCAGGTGTTTTGGGTCGATGACGAACGCGGGGATTGGTTCCACATATTCGGAGACGGCCTACCGAACGGTGGATGGGTGCGCAAGAAATTTCTTGTGCCAGTAGGTTAAGGAAACTAACATGCCTGCATTTCTACTAACAATCGTCGCCTTCCTTGGTGGATGGCGCAACCTCGTGGCAGCGAGCCTCATCGCAGGCGCCGTTGGCACAGCCGCGTACTACGTCCATCAGTACGACAAGCGCGGCACTGAGATTGCTATTCTGAAACGCCAACTAGGTGAGAAGAACAGCGCTCTGGAAGTCGCCCGCATCAACATCGAATTGGCGAACCGCGCAGCCGACGCGCTGAACACACGGCTTGCTCAGCGTGATGTTGATCTGGAAGCCTTCTGCAAAATTCTCAACACCATCGAGACGGACACCGACCCCGACGCCGATGGTCCTGTTGGTACCCCGGTCGATAAGGCACTTGAGGCCTTGAAGCAACTTGATGACAACAAGGCCAAGAAAGAGGAAAAGCCTCAATGATGAAGCCTCTGATCATTTCCCTCGTAGCGCTACTGGCGCTCACGGGTGCCGACAGCAGCGGTGGCTGCGACGGCGAATACATTCCCACCGTCGAACAGATTGACCTGAACATTCCCTCAGAGCTTAGGCAGTGCAAATACGCCCCGAAATCACCGGGCAAAAATGCGAGCCGACGCCAGACAGCGAAGTATCTCATCAAGCTCTACGACGCGTGGGAAGACTGCTACGGCAACAACAAGCAGATCGACAACCTTTACAAGCAGTACAAGGTGAAGGTCGAGAAGCTTAGGCGGAAGTACAAGTAACTTGTGCGAGAGCCTTCTGATGGTGGTCATCGTGCTTATGATGACCACCATCCTCGTTATCTTCTTTCGAACGGGTAAGAAATAATGGTCAAAAGTATCTCTGCCGGTATGACGACTGCGCTTGACGCAGATGTGACGCAACTTGCTCTCTGCGTTGAGATTGAGCGAGACGACGGGCGTGTGTACCGTATGACTAACCACGACACCGACCTCACAGTGTCGGGCAAGGTCTACCGCAGCGATATTTCCTTCAACCTGTCCGCCATCAGCAGCACGTCGGGGCTCGCCGTTGATAACACGGAACTGACGCTCGCGCTGGACGGCACGCTTTTCGTTGCCGAAGATTTTCAGAACGGCGCGTTTCGCAACGCGCAAGTCACTGTGTTCCGTACGAAGTTCTCGGATACTTCTGTCGGACGCCTTGTAGTCAGGAAAGGATGGTTCGGTGAAGTCAACTTCAACCAGCACGGATATGTTCAAGTCACTATCATTGGACTACTCAAAGTCCTTGATCTCATGGTGGGTCGCCTCTATCAGCCTGCTTGCGATGCCGATCTTGGCGACAAGCGCTGTCGCATCGCGATTGATGGGGGTCAAGCGTACGCCCACGACAACATCTATCGAGTAGGTGATTGGGTCTACGTCTACGACGAAGCATCTATGACTTCAATCCCCATCACTAACCACGACTTCGAAGACGACGGCGCCCGCACCGTTGCGCAGGCCATCACCGGCTGGACAAAATCAAGCCCTGCTGCGTGGGTGGTCGCCAGTTCCTCCAGTGGTCTTAATGACTACGGGCTCGACGGTGGCGCGTTCTCACTATTCGGCACAACGTTTACCGGCGATCAGGACGTTGAGCAGTTCGTTTATCAGGACATCGATCTTGTAACGGCAGGCCTCAGTGCTACCGACATCGACGCCGGAAAGATTTCGTGCCTGTTCTCCGCAGCGATGGCGAACTACACAGGCGTCTCCGACAAGCCGCGCCTGCGTGTTGAGTTCATGAACGCGGCGAGCGAGATTATCGACCGCAAAGATACTCGCTACATCGATCTGTACGCCGAAGACGATTGGGAGCGCCATCACGTAGGTGGGCCTATCATCGCTGGCGCACGTACCGCCCGTGTATACCTGTACGCATACGTCCCAGCGACAGTTAATGCCTCACGCGCTGCCTTTGATGATGTTAAGGGGTGGTGGTGGGATCACACGTTGGGAAATCCCAACGGCGACATGATCCACAAGGTATCACGCATCTACAGCACGGCAGGCGCAATCGACTCCTGGGGCTCGGCACAGAACGGTCCTGCCGTCGCTGGCGAGACGTACATCAAACGTCCGCGTAACCCGTCATTCGAAGCTGGAGCCCCTGTGGCGAATAGCCAAGGCCCTACGGCAACCGTTGGGTCGGTATGGCGGCGCGTCAACGGAGCTAACGGCGGTGACTGGTTCAGCGTAGGTACGACGCTCGGCGGCATTAGAGCGCCGTGGAACACCTACATGCTCATCGGCGGCGACAACAGCAGCGGCGTGCAGAGCACGTACGGCGTCTATCAGAACATGGTTCTGGTAGCGGATTGGGGCCTAGACGTAGCCGAGGTTGACCTTGGACACTACGTTGGTGAGTTCGTGATGACGAACGTGTTCGGTGACGCCACGAGCGCCGTACGCGTGCAACTCGCATGGAAGAACGCTGGCGGCTCTGTGATCAGCACCGACACGGTGATTGACTGGACCGTCAACGCAGGCGCTCCGATTGAGGTTGATACGAGCGGTCGCTTCGCTATCCCCGTCAACGCACGTTCTGTTGACATCTATCTATATGTGCGCTCTCCGGTCGGCAGCAGCGCAGCGAGCGTCGCTATCGATGACGTGAGGATGTACCTGCTCAACGCCTACGCGGCGTCGTCCAAGGACGTTGAGTTTGGTCAAGGTGTGGACGGAACCGTCTTCGACTATGATAGCGGTGATTTCACATTCGACGGCGATCTGATCTGGCAGGCGCACACGGCCCACATCGCGTACGACACTGTGGCAAGTGTGACAGACAAGAAAAACTTCACAGCTACATCACTCGCCGGATCAGATGGCTCCTACAATACGGCGCTAATTCGCTGGATCAGCGGCGATAACGCTGGACGTAAGAACGTGATCCGCACGTGGACTTCGACCGGCAAACTGATCAAGACATACTTCGACCAGATGCAGGACGTTCAGGTTGGTGATCGCTTCCAGATCATCGCGCCGTGCTTCCACCGCTTCACGGAAGACTGTGTAGTACGCTTCGATAACGCGTTAAATTTCCGTGGCTTTCCACATCTACCAGGGAGGCGCGGCTGATGGGTAAGCGCGTAGCCGATATGACGCCGGAAGAACGTGATAAGGAGAGAGCGCGGCATGCCAAATATCGCGCTGAAAATCCTGATAAGGTGAGAGCGCAGCAGGCCAAATATTACGCTGAAAATTCTGATAAGGTGAGAGCGCGGCGGGCCAAATATTGCGCTGAAAATCCTGATAAGGTGAGAGCGCAGCAGGCCAAATATTACGCTGAAAATCCTGATAAGGTGAGAGCGCAGCAGGCCAAATATTACGCTGAAAATTCTGATAAGGTGAGAGCGCAGCGGGCCAAATATTACGCTGAAAATCCTGATAAGGTGAGAGCGCGGCATGCCAAATATCGCGCTGAAAATCCTGATAAGGTGAGAGCGTGGCAGGCCAAATATTGCGCTGAAAATCCTGATAAGGAGAGAGCGCGGCGGGCCAAATATTGCGCTGAAAATCCTGATAAGGTGAGAGCGTACCATGCCCGGCGCAGAGCCCGCGAGTTGCGTGCCGAACCACGTTGGCTTTCACTGACACAACGTATGGCAATCAACGAGGCCTACGCACGTGCGTGCGAGTTAGATAGACTAACAGGCATAACACATCACGTAGATCACATCTGGCCGTTGAAAGGCAAGACCGCATCTGGACTACACGTTCCGTGGAACCTGCGCCCTATTCCAGCCGAAGACAATTTGAAGAAATCCAACAAGCGTCCGAAAGAACCGGGCTGGACCCAGGATCATGAGTGGTCTGTATGAAAAAACACGCCTTCACCGTGCGCTTCATATCGTGGTGGTGTTGCGCCCGCTGCGGAATGCTGGCGCTGAATAACGCCGCGTCACGTAAGGCCGCGTCCAAACCTTGCCCAGGATCAGATGCCGACTGAGCTATACACAGTTTTGCTTTTTTGTATATAACTCAGTATGTCCTTGGAGAATTAGGCTATAGCCTGTTGTTAACGCCGGATAATTAGGTTACAGCCTGTTGCTGTATATCCCAATGTATCCCGAGGCGTCAGGTCAATTCATACTCGCACTTGGTTGACGAAAACTGGACAAAAGAAGCGCGCTTATCGCGTAAAGCATCACGCGTCAATCTCAGGCTTGGTTACGCACGAGAACTTGACGATGCGGAACTTTGGATGTTCCTCCGACCACTTCGCCAATTCAGGCAACGCGTTGTGGAAGCACTGCTGCGGCGTCAATGCGTGATCCGCAGCAAACTGCATTTGCTGATCGTGGCAGACGGTAGGGTCGGTGATTAGGCAGGCAAGGAATTTGACATAGACTGCAAAGGTAGGTGACACTTGTTACTCCTGTTCACATTGGAAGTCGATAGGATCGCGAAAACCCTTGAAAATCGGAAAGCGCGGAGAGCCATCTTTCGTTATTTCCTGATACTTAAGCGTTACCCATTTCCCGATCAGGTCATCTTTCTGCGACCATAGTTGCGCACGGTCGGCGGTATTGAACCCGCTACCGATGTCGAACTTAGCTCCGTTAGGAAACTCACATACGAGCGCGCCTAGGACGTTCTGTCCTATCATCGTCTCTACGCGTACTGGGCGCACCAGATACCCGCGCTCGTCAATCTCGGGCTCAGCAACGTTACTCCTCAACTCGCGGACGCCTACGACCCGCGCTTCCGTATCGTGCCAGCGCTTGTACTTCATAAGCGCCATGTCAGAGAGACGGCTGTCACCGAACTTGTAGTTGGCTATTGGGCTACGCAGCATCACGCCTTCATATCCCTGCGAGACGTAGTGCTGTTCCCAAAAACGGAACTCATCGAGCGACTTCACGTGCTGCTGTTCGACGTGAACTAGCCAGTCGTGTCCACGATGATTGATCAGGTTGTCGAGAACCAACTTCAACCCGTTGTGCCGCGCGTCGAAGAAGATGTCGGGCTGGTTCCACTTGTCGAATACGTGGAACTTGAAATTGGTGATGTCACCCTCGCCGGACATGACGACACTCTGCGTACGGTTGAACACGCCCTTCGCTGTGGGATCACCGATGATCAGCTCACCGTCCAACCCTTCTGGCGCGCACGACAGAAGTTTGCGGATACGTTTGTTGGGAAGCAACTTGAGCGTACGCGTCAACGGGAGCCCGTTCTTGATCACGCAGCGGATGCCGTCAAGTTTGGGAGAAAGGTAGAGCGGGAACTTCAACGCGCTCAAGTTTTCTTCCCCCAACTTCGCGGCGCGCATGGGCCTCATTACAATCTCAGCTTCCAGCATCAGGCGTCCTCAAGGATCAGTTCGACCAGCCCAATGCTCGACCAACTTTCCATCAGGAAGCCCTCGTGCGCAGCGGCGAAGGCGTCGGTGTCGAAGCGTACCGGCACGTCGAACTCGCCCGTGACGGTCACAGCAAGCCCACCGGCAGGCTTGTTGCCCCCGGTGAAGGTGACGGTACCTGTCGTTGTGTTGAGCGTGTAGTGCGTTGTAAGCGTCTGCGTAACGTCATTGACCTTGACGACGAACCCGGTGGCAATTGGCTTGAAGATGCGGCGGATATAACTGTTGGCGCCTACCGTGTAGGTCTTCCTGATCTTGAACGCAGCGGTTACGCCGTCGCCTGTGCCGATATTCTCATCGGTCAATTCGTAGTCGCCCCAATCCTTGAAGCGAAACCCGTAGGCGCGGCCCTGCATCGCGTAGAACCATGCACGCAGGGTATCCATGTCGGTCTTGTTCTTGACGGCATGTGAAACGTCGTACCGGGCCTTTGACGTGGCCCAGCCGATCCCACGCTGCTCTTTACCGCTGTGTCCCTCAAAGACCCAGGTCTTGAAGTTAGGACCGCCCGACGAACCGTAGCTTATGTCGTCAGGAAAACGCGGGGTTTCGATGAAATCTGCCATAAATGACGCCTTATGCTAGATAGCCTGTCATTTATAGCACCTAAACTACGAATGTCCAGACTTGTTGTTAACTAGGTTAACGGTACCGCACGCCCCACACAGCCGAGTTTAGCGGCGTGACGCTCGCCCACGCCGCAGCAGTGTTGGGATCAACGAAGTCGAACTTCCGCTTCCACGCGTACGACGTGCTCAGGGTAAGGTCAGCAGTTGCCACGACCGTCCCTCCGCTGTCCGTACGCAACTGAATGCTGCCTGAGCCGTCGTTACGCGCGAGCGCTGTGTGGAGCGAGAACAGGATGTTCGAAGCTGCGCTGAGCGTAGCCATCGACACGTAGTTGTCCTGATTAGTGGTACTTGACGAAATGTAATCCGTGTCATCGTTATACGCACCCAGCGCATCATCAACGCACTGGAAGTTTGATCCGGCAGAGGCCGTCCAGTTTGCCGTAGCACCATCAGCATCAGGGATGACTGTCTCAACGCGCACATCACCCAACAGCCCGTTGAACGGCGCCGAGCCTGACGAGTCGTTGACGTAGAAGTAATCAACGTCCGTGTTGGTAATGCCGTCAAAAAACCGCACAGCATTTGGCACAGTTGCCGTCGCGTATAGGAAGTCGATGCCGGATACGCTGATGACCTGCGCGCCGTCAACGTACACAGTAGCCGTTCCGCTGTTTACGCAATCAACCTGCATTTCAATAAGCGACCAGTGACCATTTTCCAGCCACGGGCCGCTTGCGCGGGCGACGATTGTCCCCAGCGCGTTGACAAGCTCCATAGCCCCAACATGAATGTTGAGACGGACGCTTTTGAGGTTTGACGCGACGCCGGTAGTAACGCAGAATAGTTCCTGCATCGCCACTACCGACGATGTGGACGTACGCTTAACGAGAGCGCCCATATTGACGACCGTTCCAGTAGCCGCGCCATCGCGAAACGGGAGCGAAATGTCACGGCTTGCAACGGCTCCATAACGAAGACACGCGTCACCAAAGCGCCCGTTGCTGGCTGACATCGAGGCAAGTGTGGTACCGCCGTTCGTGTAGTCTGGGTTATCGCTACAGAACTCAGTCCAGCCGGTAGAGCCGTCCTTGTATTTAGCGAACGCTTCGTAATACAAAAGTGCCATGTTAGCCGCTCGCAATTATATACATGATTGACGTGCTGCCGCCACCACCACCGCCACCACTAGACGCTACGCTCTGTAGCACTTCCATAGCAACAGCCGTAACGCGCGCAGCGGGGACAGGAGGGTCTTGCAAGACCTCCATCGCAACCGTGGTGACACGTGCGGCAGGATCAGGTTGATAAACAACCTGCAATACCTGTTGTGTAACCCGATCAGCCATTACGTCACGACCTCTACACCAACCTCAAGAGCATTGATCGTTGTGTCCGTCCATGCAATCGACCCGTTAGGATCAAGTGGGAAGAAGTCACCGTAGAACCAACGATACAATGTTGGCAGACCGCGCGTGTTTCCAACACTTTCAGACGCGCTCGAATTGATCAACGAGCGCACAGTACGGTCGCCTGCATCTGTTTTCTTGGCGCGATACCTAACCTGCACGCCGTGAATTGCAGACGGAGTGTCTGCCAGATTGCCCATAGCAAACCGGCTTTCTTGCCCGGCTGTCGATGACGAAATGTAATCCGTGTCATCGTTCGCTGCATTAGGCGTTTCATCAACGCATTGGAAGTCCGACCCAGCGCTGGCGGTCCAGTCCACTGTAGCGGCGTCGGCGGTAGGCGAATGCGTTGTGATCTTGGTATCACCAAGGAAGTCGTTTACTGTCGAACCCGTTGCGTCGTAGATCACGACATCATCGATATAAGCTTCGTTGGGATTAGACGCACCACCAGCACCAAGTTCAATAACACTTGCACCAGAACCGGTTGAGTTGGTGTCCTGAGACGTGGCGTTGATAACGGTAGAGCCGTTGACCTTGACTTCAACAGCGCCGTTCGATGACGTGGTTCCGAGCGTCACCTTGACTTCAATCCAGTGCCACGAACCGGGCGTGAGTGAGTTACCTGCCTCACTGGTATTCGCACCGGAGCTGGGCTGTAGCGTAATGTTACCAGACGCATTGTGCGAGAGAGTGATCAGCGGAGCGGTGGTGTCGGAAATAAGACGCACCAACTGCGCCGTAGCAACGCCTGTGTGTTTATAGGCAAAACCGAAGTAGACCACCGCACCATAAAGCACAACAGGGAACGTCTTAGTCCACTGGGTAAATGCCATGGTGAATTGAAGGGCGCCACCACCAAAACGACCGCCGCTTGTGTTTATGGTGCAGCCCGACTCCGGGCTCCAACCGCCGTCAGCCGCTTGCGCCGTGTCAGCGTAGCAATCAAAACCGTCCATAAATAGAAGTGCCATTACACACGTGCTCCTGCGAGATTGAACCCGACATCGGCAAGCGTGGCGTCTCGCGGCGTCGGGGCTTCGATGGTTAGACGATCACCGGCTGCAAGCGTTGTTTCAGCGCCCGTTGTGGCGAACGTAAACGAGCCGCCAGTGTTGATTGTGATAGTGCCGATGGTTGAGCCATTCTTCTTTACGGTGAATGCGGCAGACGACGTGGGGTTAGTCCCCACGTGCCCGTACGAACCTGCGAAGTCGTCGGGCCACTCAACGCCGCGTACGGCTACGAACTTGAAGACTTCTGCGCCGTCACCCGGCCGGCCTGGGATATAGAGGCCAACATCGTACGGAGGGTTCGTCGCTGCCTGTCCCTTTGAGATTAGGTAGATGTCTTCATAACTTTGGAAGAACGTTCCGCTCTCACCCGGAAGCAGATCAACGTCAGCGCCGGTGCCCGACGACGCCTTGATCGTTGCCGTGTAGGTGCTGTCTTCGTTGATAACGGCGAACACACGCACCGCGTTGACAGAATTGATCTGCGAGGGAAACGTTACGTTGAAGTTGGCTGAGCCGCCAGACACGCGGAACACATAGTTACGCGTCGCCTGCGCTTCGGTCCAAGCAACGGGACCGGCGCCAGCCGCGCTGTTCGACACGGATTTATTATGTGCCTGCTCCAACGCTGCGATAGCGTTATTGATGGTCACATATTTATTATTCTGGCTTTCACCGATTTCGGTGACACCGAGAATTAGTGACGTACTCATTTAATCACCTTACAGATGTTGCAGCCGCTTCGCGTTGAACACGCCGGGTTCGTTGCCGGTAACGGAAGTGCTAACGTGAACCAGAATATACAGATCGTCAGTTGTGTTGTCAAACCCATCTGCCGTCTGGTTAGCTGTGGTATACTCGTAGGAAGATACCGTAACAATCTCTTTACGGAGATAGGTCGTCGGATCGTCCAGATTGAAGGTTGAGAAGTCGGTGAGCAGGTACAGCGTGTACTCCTCACTCGGACCATCAGTGAACGCCTGCAACTCGGTACCGTCGTCCACCCATTCGCCGTCGTAGCGGGTGCGGTACTGCCATACGAAATCAGCGTTACCGCTCATATCGTACTCGGCTTCAAGCCCACCCACGGACCAGGGGCGAACGTTGGAAGCTACGACACGGCGAATACATTCCGGCTGGAACGGGTTATTGCTGATCAAGCGGGCGCGGATCACCTTAGACGGGTTATCACCGAACGGAACCGTGAGCGTGCGGAAACTCGTATAGTCGAGAATACCTGCGTTGTTGCCGAGCAGCACGAACCGCTCGCCGGAATAGTGCCCGACAGAAGCGGCGCCATCCGTACCGTACTTGGCACGAATAAGGTTCGTCAGCGAGTACGTGCCGTCGCCGTTGTCAGTTACCGTCTGGAATTGCATCAACTCGCCGCCGATGACGCAAAGATTGATCAACCCATTGTTGATCATCGCATCCTCAGACGCCGCGCTTGCCAACGCTACGCCAGTCGTAGAGAGCATCTTGACGACAATCGTGGACTCGGTGTCCGTCGAGTAATACGAGACAGGCGTCTTAGGTGGCGTGATGACCGTACCCCAAGTGGGGAATGTCGTGATCGCCGGAACCAACAGATCATCGCCGCCGTCGATGCTGACCTTGAAGTCGCGCGGCAGAAGCTCTTGGTTCTCAATCGTGTTGAAGGCCGTCACCGTGTAAAGGTAGTTGGCCTCGTAGTCCGCAAGCACATTCGGATATGCGTACGGGATCGGGATCATCTCGATGTCGATGACAGGATCGAGCACGGAAATTGTGGAGCCGTCGAAGCGTCCGGTGATGCCGAACACGTTGACCTGATCGGTATAGATTTCGGGGTCTTCAAGAACCGCCGTCACTTCGATCAAGCCGTCAGCGCCTTCCGACAATTCACGGATACGGCACACAACGTCGCGCGTACCAGACATGGTAAGCGTGACCGTATCACCCGGCTCCAAGTAGGCGTACCGGCGCGGGATGCGGAAGTTGAAACTCGTCTCGTAAATGACCTTGGAGTAGAGTAACACTTCTGCCAACGTCTTCGCCGTCTCAGCATCAAGCACAATCGGAACCGTGACTTCAATCGGCGCGTCCGCATCGAAGTCTAGGTTCGTGTACTTGGGCAGAACAAAGTTCTGAACGTTCTGCTCGTACTCACGACCGATGTCACGATACGTGATAGTGATCTTACGCGCAGCGGCGAAGTCGGGATCGGTTCGCTCAGCAAGCCAGCCGTTCTGATCAACATCGGCAAGGTCTTCATTCGGAACGGTTGCTACAGATGCGGCGCCGCGCCCCTTGTAGACGATCTGTCCGTTGCTCTCGATGATGTCGAACGTGAAGACGGTAGCCAGTTCGTTGTAGGCGGTTTGTAGCGCAGTTGGGGCAGAAATAGTGTAGCCGTCCAATGTCAGGGCGGTCAGGTCATCCACACCAATCAATTCGTCGCTGACGCCTACGCGCTCCAACAACTGACCAACAACAGAACTCACCGTCACCGCAGACCGCGCGGTGCGTCCGAGGTAGACCTTGCAAATCTGGTTCGTCGCCTCGTCGGTGACGTAGGTAAGCGTATTCTCAAAGCCGTTGTAGAATTGACCAATACCCGTATCGGTGGCACCGGGAAGACTCTCGGCAGTCAGGTCGTAGATGGGGATGGTGACGGTTCCGTCTACGGTATTGATCTGATAGATACGATCCTGGGGCCACTCAAGCCACGCGTACGTGCTGTTGGTGATCATCTCCGACGATGCCCACCCTTGTGTGGAATTGTTTGAGTATTTGACCGGAACCGACCAGATCACTTCGCCGGAGTACGGGTTGTACTTGACCATACGCGCAAAGTCGCTCAGACCGACTTCAGTACAGCGCGCAACGATGATGACCGTGCCATCCTCAGTATCATACATGAGTTTGACTACCTGCGTCGCGATACCTTCACCGAAGAAGTGCGACAACGAAATAGTATCGATCTGAGTATGGACAGGACTGAATGGAGTCGCCTCGACGTACGAATTGTCGTACGAGATTACCCATATAGCAATCTCGGTTTTCTCATTCTGAGCGGCAGTCACGCACAAAACGTTTGTTCCGTACGTGCTCGTAGTGCCGTCCGCAAAGGTCGGGTTATCCGCCTGTAGTGAAGGGGTCAACTGAATGGCGTATGCGTATACGTCATTGTAGTTGGGGAACACCGAGTTGTTGAAACTCAGCATGTTCAACGTATTGTTGTTCGGGTTGACCTGCGCAAACGCGTAGCAACCGCCGAACACACTGAACCCCAGGAAGATGTCAGCAGGCATGCCGTCAGCGCCGCGCGCCACAAACGAGATGCACGTATCCTGCAACGCAGCAAAGCCGTCGCTTGCCATCGTCGACAGTGTAGCGTTGCCAGGACCGAGAATGTCGTTGACGAGGCCCGTATAGGCGTTGATGACGCTGATCGTATGCGCGTTCCCGAAGCTCGCACCTTGGAGGTAATGTCCGTTAGATAGCGAGAGCGTCTGGCGAGCGCGGAAAGATAATGAGCCGGTAAAGTTAGGCTCTACCGGCAACTGTCTAATCTGTTCGAACGTCGTGTTGTTGATCAGCGTGTAGCCCGCGACATTCAGACCGGCGCCCGTGCCGGTCGAGTCTCGCGAGTGAACCGTGATCGTGTTGAAACTGGGATCATAGGTCAGGAAGATGGGCTGTGCGTCATCAAACTCCTCGATAGGAGACGGGAACTGGAAATACGAACGTGGCGTGATGCCGGTCGTGTTCGCCAGAACTTCAACAGCCAGATCAGGAACGGCGTTGTCAGCCGACACGTAGTTCTCAACAAAGATGTAGGCGACACCACGATACGCGGGTGTTGTTCCGACACCTTCGATGTCGATCATCGCCTGCGGAGGAAGTTGGGACTCAGTACCTTTGAAGATCGTGAACTTCGTGACCTTGTTGCTGATGCTGAGATTGCCGAACGGGCCTGCGGGGTCGGTGATGTCGATCTGCAACGACTTCAAGTTGCCGTCAGCATCGGCCTGCACGACGCCGTTCACGTCTGTGTCGGCTGTGTTGTCATAGATCAGGACGTTGTTCGACCAGATGCGTAGGACGTTCGCAAGTTCGCCTTCACAGATCGCCAGAGCGAAACTGACGCTGTAGTATAGCCCCTGCTCTCCGGTATCTTGGATCGTGTAGTAGTTGGGCGTGCTGTTCGCCCAAATGACGTTGCCCTTCAACTTGTCAGCGCCGAAGACGAGCGGGATCGGCTGACCGTACGACGAGTTAGCGTAGTTGGTCAGTTTCTCAGGCGTAGGTAGTGGCGTAACAGGCACAGGCACAAGCGCGGCGCCGTCACAAGGCTGCGGTTTGCAGAACAACTCACACATACCAGCCCAGGACGAACTAAGCCCCAGCGCTTTTGATATGCTCATGGCCGCAATCTGGCTGACCTTGCAGCAGTCAGCCCCGCCTCCCCCGCCACCGCCAGTGGTAGGGTTAGGTTGTGGCTTGAACGAATATGGGCCGATAAACTGAGGCATGAGGCTCCTTATGCCTTCTTATTACGCTGCGTCGGGTCTTCCCGCTTATTGGCTGCGCCAAGACGTGCGCCGATGCGGTCAAACTCGGATTTGAACTCCTGCATGATCTGTGCCTTAGACTTGCTAAAGCTCGCAGCATCGGGAGTCTGGATATTCATTTGAATAGTGATCGGCGCGCGGCCTTCCGAACGCGGCGCAACGCTTGACACGCTCGTGCGGCTGCGCGACACGATGGACTCGCCCATACGGCTCGTACCGCGATACTCGCGCGTCAACGTATCCATGAGCGCCGACACTTCTGCTGGCATCTGGACAGGAACACTACGTCCATCAGGAAGTGGGATCACTGCTTCATCAGGATGCAACGTCGCGGAGAAGCCGCCCCGTGTATCTTTCCAAGCATTCGGTGAACCTGTGGCAAAGCCCATAGAGAAACTATTGGTACCGCCGTAACGCTGTCCTCTTGCGAACTGCTTCGCGCGGGTTTCGTAGCTCGACTTCATCTGCGGCGTCTGCGCGTTCTTCGCCATCTCACGATAGTAGGCGGCGGCGAGCGTCGGGTTAGACCACAGATAATCCTCGTAGGCAGACGCAGCATATCCAGCCGCGTTCTGCGCGTCGGCGTAGGCCTGACGATCACCAGGGTTGAGCATGATGCGTGGGGCGTTGCCCGTACCGTACTGGAAGTACGGCGCGTTATTCCAGATCGACTCGGCACGATCATTGGCCTGCGAAAGAGCGTTGCTCAAGGACTTCGCCTGCTGAGCAAACTCAAACAGCGTACCGGAGCCTCCGGTACCGCCAGTCAGTGCGCCGCCCGTGCCGATGTTGCCACCAGCAGAGCCGCCAAGTCCGAGGGTACCACCGCGGCTTGTGCCGCCGCCTGAGATACCACCGCCACCGCCGAACGACTTGAGCGCAGCAACGCCATTCACGACGGCGGCAATACCGAGGGCCACTTTGTCGATGCTGTTCTTGAGAACAGACGTATTGGCGTTCACAGCTTCCCTGACACGCGCGACTTCCGTCTTCGTGTCAATCTGCACGGTATACATCGCACTCATGATACCGGCGATTGCCGACATATCACCACCACCACCGCCAGCAATAGGGATCGCGCCACCACCTGTCAGAGGTACGACGGCTTCGTTGGGATGGAGTACGGCAGGGATACCGCCAGAACCGAGGATTTGGTTCGTATTCTCAATACCACCGGCAAGTTTCGGCGCGCCTTTCCACAGCGCAGCGGGGAGGTTACGCCACTTCTTGTTGGTCCCCTTGTGTGAGATACCGCCGCCAGAGAACAGCGACCCGCTGTCGAACATACTTCCTTCGAAGCCGATAGGCCCCTTCGCTTCCGGCATGCTCGTACCGTAGTCACCGCCGCTGGTAAGCGTAAAACTCGTCGTGCTGCTCTCAACCTGACGCTGCGTAGAGGCGAGCGACTGCAACGCGCTCTCAAGGCTGCGAGCCTTAGACGTGGCGCTGCTCATGCTTGAGTCCATGTTGCGATAGCTGTTGGACGCTTTGTCAGACGCGTCGGCGGCAGAACTGGTGGCGCTACTTGCGCCTGACATTGCTGAACTATACTTCTCAGCGCCGCGTGCGACGTTGGTCATCGCCTCCTGCACTTTCTCCATGCGGGCGGCGAGTTCTTCCATCTTCTGCGCGTGTTCTTCGGCAGTAAGTGAGCCAGCCTTCAACTGCTCATTGTAGTTGGCAATAAGGCCCTGGATAACACCGATCTCAGCCCCAAGAACCTGCTGCGCCTGCGCAAGTTGCGTAGTGCTGATGCCCCAATCGTTCGAAGCGTTGGCGGCGGCGTACATCGCCTCACCCATCGTATCGACTTCGCCATTGATGCCTTGCGCCGCCGCATATAGTTGGTTAGCGCTCTGTGCCGCAGTGGACGTTGCGCCAGCGAACATATTGTAGGCAACGACAGCCGCGCCAATAGCGACAGCGACGGCGGTGATAACAGGATTGAGCATCGCGAACGAAGCTATGGCAGATGCTACCGCCATACCGACGCTGCCGAGCGAAGTGACGAGCGGAGCGAGAGACGACAGGCTCAACACACTCGCAGCCATACCGAGCGTCTTGAACGTAGCGCCGAGCGTGCCCGCCGCCACGACGGCGCCACCAAACACGGCAGCAATACCGCCGAACGGGCCGGACAACAAATTGGTGATCGCCGCGCCGAGGTCTATAGCCATAGCCGCGATTGAACCAAGAGTAGCCCCGAGAGACGCCGCCGCACCGGAACTTACAAAATTCTGAACGGCGCTGGCGAGGTTATTCACAGACGGCGTGATGGCGTCGAAAAAGCCTCCGCTCACCGACATCTGTAGTTCGGCCCACGCATTGCCCATACGGTTTGACGCGCCGATCCACGTCTTCGCCATCGCTTCGGCAGCAGGACCCATCTCCTGCGCCAACAAGGCAGCAAACTTGCCGACGTTGCTGGAAGCGACTTGTCCAGCTTCCATCATCTTAGAAAGCTCTGCGGTGCCGATACCCATCGACTTAGCAAACAACTGCACAGCGCCGGGGATCGCGTCACCCAACTGCTGTTTCAATTCTTCGGCAGTGACCGTGCCTTTGTTGAACATCTGTTCAACAGCCTTGAACACACGCTGGGTCTTGATCGCATCCGCGCCAACACCAGCAAGACCAACGGACAGGTCTTTGAAAATCTGATTGGCTTCCGCGCCGCTCCGTCCTGACAAACGGATCGCGGTGGCAAACTTAGGATAGGTATCGACAAGTTCCCGCAACGGCAGACCTAGTTGTTCCGCAGTCGCGCGCAACACGTCTAGAGACGCCGCCGAGCCACCTACGTCCTTCATCGATACGTCAACGATGGACCGGAACGATGCCATCTGCTTTTCAATGTCGTTGAGGCCTGAGACAAACCGCCCGAACCCGACAGCACCAAGCGTGACGCCGAAACCGGCAAGCACGCCGTTGAGGGAGTTCATACCGGAGCCGAACGAACTTGCGCTCGCTCGCGCCGCCGTCATGGACGCACTCAGCGAATTGACCTGATTGACGCTGTTGAGAAGCGCTGCCGGAACCCGGAACCCGCGCATGGATGCGGTGAGGCTACGCGTCTGCGCGGACGCGTTCTGCGCAGCCGCCGCGAAACTATTGAGCGCCGCGCCAGCCTGTGCGAGGCCTGGAGGAATGCGGATGCTGGCAAGAGCCGTGGACAATGCCTTGACGTTCGCCGTAACCTTGGCGATGTCAACGCGACCGATGGAGTTGAGCCCGCGCGCCAGCGTAGACAAGTCCTTCGCCGCGCCGAGTTGATTGACGGCTCGCGCAAGGCTATCGATAGACGAAATGGCACCAGACGGAATGCCGGTAATGCCGTTGAAGGCCTTGACAAGGTTAGTGAACCGCGTCGCTTGCGGCATCCCGTCAAGCGCGGCTTTTAGGTTCTTCGCGGCGGCGGTAACGGCCTCAAGATTGGCTTTGGCGTTACCGGCGCTGATTTGAAGTTCAAGGGCCAATGTGGGAAACTCCAACGGATAAGCGGGTTAACCCTAGCATGTTAATTTACTTGACACAAGTAAATATCTTTAACGTCTAGGGCGTTGAGGTTTCCCACCCGCGTTGCGCGGTTGGCGTCTATTTATGTGGAAATCCAAATAGATAGCGTCCAATTTGCTGACCATGTAAAGAAGGTCATCGCGCATGGTTGCATCATGGATTTCCTCGAAATCCGCGTACGCAAGAATTTCCGATAATTGAACGGCTTGCGGACGCCCGTCGATATACAGGCGCTTTGACGAAAGCATTTCGAAAGCATTGTATAACCACTGTGCGGAAGGCATAAGAACAGGTGCGCTATCAAGGGCTTTGACAGCAACACCTTCTTTCTTGAGGTCTTCCAGCCACCCGCGATTTCTAGCCTTGGTACCGTTCCGCAGCCAGTAATCGAGGGTGGCCTTTAGTTTCCCTCAATTTCCTGACGCTCAGCAGTGCGGAAGTTGGCCATGTCCATCGAAATCATCAACAGTTGCGTACGAAGATTTGGCAGTTGATCCATCAACGCCCGCGCAGCATCCGGCGAATAAACCAGAGGCACACCATCGCGACCAACAATAGCCGGACCACGCCAATCAGCAATGATCGCGCCCATCTGCTCATTCACAATCCGCACGGAAATGTGCTCAGGATACTCGCCGGTTTTCTTGTCGGCGTGTTTACTGAACGCAAGCTGCAACTTGTTCCGAACAGTCTGCACAGCCTTGGCGGTGAACCGCCGAAGTTTGAAATCTGCGCCGGGAATGATGTTGTTGAACCAACGCCCTTCTTCTTCCTCAACGAGGTTCGTCTCATAGACTTCGAAGATCGACTTGGGGGCGGTTGTCTCAACAGCGGCTTCAAGGATAAGTGTGTCGAGGTCATTCGCTTCGACTGACGAGGCGTCAGCCTTTTTGGTAGTCTTGGTCATGTGTTACACTCGTCTGGTAAAGTGTAGTTATGTCTGACAGAGAAGCAGACCCCCGACGCCGGAAAGGAGCGAAACAGCGTCGGGGGTCACTCGGTGCCGCGCCAGACTTTAGGCGACCGAGGAAGGATAGACCGACGAGAAGCGGTCGATCATGAACTGAGTGTTAAGGACCGGATCGCGCTGGGCCTCCCACTCCATGTCTTCCATCACGTCCTGATCAATACCGTTCGGAGAAATCGGATCGCTCGTGATCTTGATCGCCGGAACAGTGTAGTAGTACGAGATGTGATCCACGTCTTCGAAGTTGAACTGCAACGAGGTCGTGGTGTGGTTGATGAAGTCGTCGTAGAACGAGAAGTCTTCGAAGTACGCAGACAGCGAACCCGAGAGCATGAAGCGCCCGTAGCCGATGCCAGCCGGGAACTTCGAACCAACGGCGGGCTGCTCGCGGAGAGAAGCGTCACCGTTCAACTCGATAGAGCGGATAGCCGACGACAGGACAGAACCATCCTTATAGATGGAGCCGACGTTCGCCGTAGCGTTGAAGACTTCGGTGTTGGTCGTGGCTAGAACCGTGTAGGCAACGGTATTTCCCAGCACGTCCGTGGACGAGTGAGAGACGTTGCCGCCCATCACCGACCAGTTAGCCGTCACAAGCTCCTTCGCCTCGACGCTCATGGAGAACGAGCCGATGCGCAAGCCGGTGCGGTTGAAATACTTAGTCACGTCTTCGAAGCCGGTCTGCATAGAGAACGACTGCTTGGTGATGTCACCAAGCGTGCCGGGGTTACGCAGATGCGAGCCTTTGACGACAACCGTCAGACCGCCGCCGTTAGCGTCAGCCGTCAGCGTCTCGACCGTGGTGAAGGTGTCGTTGTCAACAACCGTATCGACAGTGAAGATGCCGGACTTGGAAGCAGAGCCGCCAGCA
>Ga0208644_1000513_pt1 | contig 33534 bp, 88 predicted proteins | sample VirMetDEL_Nov_18_FD_184517 | JGI IMG/M metagenome (GOLD analysis project Ga0208644, IMG submission 184517) | Aqueous microbial communities from the Delaware River and Bay under freshwater to marine salinity gradient to study organic matter... | ecosystem: Environmental > Aquatic > Marine >...
GTTCGTCCCACGGAGTTGACATAATGTCAAGTTCTGCATCTGGGTTTATTGCATCTTCATTTGCGTATGATTCATAAGCAATTCTTTCTAACTCATATCTAGATTTTCCTGTTATCTTTTCTAATCTATCCCTGTTACCTAGATCTGCTCTTTGATATGCCTTTACTAAATCATTTTCTTTTAATGCATGACCAAAACCACCACCTGTTCTCCATTCATCTTCTGGAAACATTTGAATATAATCTTCATATAATCCTTCTCCTGCGTATGATTCATTACCCCAGTAACTGTAAGGATCGTATGACCAAACAATACCTTTCTCTTTATCTTCTCTCTCCATTCTTCTAAGTTCATCTCTAATTCTTAATCTTAGTAGATCATCTTCACTTGCGTATGATTCATAACTGTAAGGTTTGTAGTCACTTATTGATGCTAGTCCATCATCAACTTTGTCAGAAAATTGAACTATGTAGATTTTTTCATTCTCTGGCATGGTTGACCATCTGTCATATTCTCCTATTTCTTTAAGAAATCTGTTAAATGAAGAACTCGAAAGGCTAGGGGCATTAATATGGTTCCAATATCCATATTCTTCACCTTCATTTGCTTTTGATTCACCAGTAATTTCTAAAACATCATTGTATATTTTTAGTGGATCTTCCATGTTTTTTTTATATATGAATGGTATTTAAACATTAAATTTTTGTAGAAAACAAGCCAAATGTGAGTAATATCTACGCTTTGCTGGATCAAAAAGTGCTACATATTCTTCTGGTTCTGCACTCGTAAACATCTTTTTACATACATCACACTTCATGCTTTTGATTTTAAATTCTATTTATTAAACATTAATTGCAGTAAGTATGAATCTCATTGTTTTGCGTTTTTTTAGATTCTCAATGTCTTCCTTTGTTATCTCACGATTCCAGTCAATCATTTCTAGTTTTCCATAAACCTAATGCTGTAAGTATTGCACCAACTATTCCACCAACTATTCCACCAACAATCAATATCAACATGTAATCCTGTTCACTTTCAGGAACTTCTGGTGTTTCAGGAACTTCTGGTGTTTCAGGAACTTCTGGTTCTGGCTCAGGTTCTGGAGTTGGTCTTGGTTCAGGTTCAGGTATTGGTATTTCAGTTCCAATTATTTCTATGTCATTTGCACCTGCTGGAATATCAACTATTATTTTGTAAGAATCACCCTGATCTTGACCTATGTAATCAAATTCTTCTCCATCAATTAGAATAAACCAAAAATCATCAGATATCAAATAATCGTATGGTATCAAAAATGTTGCTTCCGTGTTACTTTCTATGTTTCCAAGATCAATTAATACCGAAGTTGTATCCTCATAAAGTGTTATACCATCATAAGATACACCACTAATTATAATTGCTAGAAATATGAGTTGTAGCATTGATTCTGAATAAGTTGTATTGTATTTAAACTTGTTCTAATTCAACCTTCTTCAATTTGAGTTGAGTTGCCCAAATATGCTTACACTTCACCTGTCGATAAACGTGGTCAGGACATTCACATATTTCCTCAACGTAATCAATGTGATAGATTTTCTTATCGTCTACATACATTGACTTTGATTCACTTGTGATTGTGATTTTGTCCAGAATTTCATAGGCTTTTTCAAGTCTTGGTATTGCTTGGTTTATTTGTTCCATGATATACTCTAGAGTATAGTATTATATAAGACTTACTCTAGATAACATATAAATGAAATCTAGAATATATAAAGAAGAAAACAATATCGAAAATATAAATATTCAATAATCAAGAATCCACCTAAGAATTTCTATCTGTGCGTATTTTTCACACTCACTTTCAAGATCATCTCTGACATAACCCACCTCATAAGCCATTTCTATATCATGTAAAAGTGCCCTTATCTGTTTTTCTGTCATCATAATTCTACAACTTCTTCCAGCATATCGTATAATTCTATGCTGTATTCTTTCTCCAATCCCTCAAGATATGAATCTCTAAATCTTATCATGTATTCCCTATCCCCATCACATTTCATATTTTGAATCATGGATTGTAACATAGCCAATGCTCCTAGTTCCGCATAGAATTTTGGATTAGCCTTAGTAATCATCTTTCATGAACTCCTTACCCATCTGTTTATCTAATAACAACTTTGTTAAATCTGTTCCATCTTCTAGAATTACTTCTGCAACATATCTTCCAAACTTTCCCTTTTTGTAGACTTTGATTGTTACGTCTTTGTTTAATATTAGGCTGGAAACATAATCTCTTACCTCATAACCTTTTATTTTTTCCTTGCCTCTAACTTCTGGCGTGTTGATTCCTGCAAGTCTTATTTTTTCCGTAACCTTTATTGAGAATCCAAGATCAACCTCAAATGTAAAAGTATCTCCGTCATAAACATCTATTATCTTTGCCTTGTATTCATACATGATCAAATTATATTATCATGGTATTTATGAATTATCATACTTTAAAGACCATAACTCCTTCACTTTCACCAAAATCAGTGTCAACTCCTGTATAATGCTTACCTTTGTAATCACGCTTACTATTCTGCTTGATTGAAATATTTTCAACATGTTCTAGATCAAAACTCTCCATTATCTTGAACCAGACATCAAACAGAGGATATTTCTTTCCACTGGTCATATTCTTTGTGTTAATTGCGATCAATCCATCAGGCTTTACATAATCAATAGTATTCTTAACTGTTGGCTTTACATAATGTTCTAACCAATCTTCATATTTTGGAAACTTTGTTATACTCTGACCACTATCGGGTCCATATCTTTCAAGATCAAAATATGGAGGACTGGTAAATGCAAAATCACAAGTGTTTGATAGACCTTCCTTATACACTTCACTTCCTTGCTGGAATATCATACAATTGCCACAATCATCTATGTTTGAAATATAGAACTTTGCAAGATCTTTTAATCTGTTGCAAAGTGTTGGATTAGGATCAGTTCCTATGTAATTTCTTCCGCCAAGCATACATGCACTCATTCTACTACCGAATCCACATGATGGATCAAATATGTTATCTCCTTTCTTTGTATATTTCTCATATATTGTTGTAACTTCTTTGATAGGAAAGTTTGCTACTTTTTGAGCAACTCTTCCAGAATTCCTAAAGAATGATTTTACATTACTCACCTCATTCTTACCATTGTAGAATTTAGGTTTTGTTTTTATGAATGAAAGAATCTTTGCCATTTCTTCATCATCATGTAAAACCTGCATAGGCGTACTACTACCTCTTCCACCATGACACTTGTACATTTCTTCTTCAAAATAATGCTTTAGAACTTTGAACAGTTTACCACTTCCTTTACGATAGTTTGCTATATCTTTGAGTAATTCATCATCTGTAAATCTAGGAAACAACTCGCTAAAATTATCTTCCAAGTATGTCAATATTCATTCCTCTTAAACTATAAGTGTATTATTGAATCTGTCCAATTCCTGATATAGTTTATTTGATTTTTGTAAGTCCCTTGTTAGTTGGAAATAAGCATCTGCAAGTATTCTAATTTCTTTATCGTTTAATCTTTCTTGATACAAGTCATAGGCATTGAACATTATGTCTTCGATGTTTTCGGTTCTGCTTATTAGAGATAACATTTTTTCAAAAGTAACTGACATGATATTATATCATCATTCTAATATTTATCTTTTCATGTGGCACTCACATTCGCAATATGTATAATCAAATGCACTACACTTTCCACCATCACACATCTTAACCCATTTTCCGTCTATTCCCTCATTCCATTCTTCCTTTATACAATGTTTACATGGCATTGATTTTATTACAAGTCTATTGTTAATTAGTATTTACTACATGTTTTACAATGTTTTTTACATAACTCGCCTTTATGCTCACATGTTTTTTTATTATCACATATATCACACCAAACTTGGTAATCATATGTGATGGTCAAAATACTTTTGTCCTTACTCGTTGATCTTTGATTAGTTGTTGAACTTTTTCAAACATGACATCAAATTGAACATCATCTCTAAAATCAGATATTACTATTTCCTTGTTATTCTTTTTGGCTATCATTTACTGCTTTCTCCACAATCTCGAATGTCTTCAACCATTCATCCTCTGTCTTCATGTCTATAATATTAATGTAATAAACATATCCACCTTTTACAAATTCTTCGCCAACCCAAACTTTTGTCTTTGATACTTTCAAATCAATCACTCACTCTAGGTGCCAGAAAGAATACAATTCTACCTGAATCACCTATTCTAAATTCAAACATCAATGGTTTATTATGTGACATTAAAAGTTTGACAGAACCACCGCTAGATGAAAGTGATTTCACTGCTGGAGAAAGATATTCTAAACTATAAGTTCCAGTAGCCTCGCTTTTTATGTCAACTTGATCAAGTTCTTGATTCTCAACCACAACACTAGAACTTTCTCCTTTTCCATGAAATTCTATCTTATCACTCACTTTGATTGTTATAAACTCTGCAACTACCTGAATATCCGAAATAATACTGTCAAGTTTTGTATTCTCTATTGAAAATGAATTTTCCAATTCTATCTTTGGGACTGGAGTTTGTGCTGAAAGACTTTCTAATAATCTTAGTTTGTATTTCTTATTATTGCCTATTTTCAGATCAAGTATTCCATTGTCAATCTCTATCTCCAGATTGTCCTTTTTATCTGCACGTTTTAAAAGTTTTCCAAACTCATCAACTCTTATTGCAAAACTTGTTTCTCCTATACAGTCATATTCATCAAACATTGTATTTGGCATTGAAATATCTGTAAGTGCTACATGTGATGGATCCATGCCTCTAAACGTAACTCCCTCTTCCGTTGCCTTGAATATGGCTTCTTCTGTTATGTTTGAAACTAGAGAAACAATGGTTTTAAGATCTTCTGAACTTGATAATTTTAATCGCATAACACATCATATCATATTGGATATTTAACTTTAATCATGATCTCCTACAAGTTGCATTTTTTGACACTTTGGACACTGTGCAGTAAATTTTTGATCAAACGGTTCTCCACACCAATAACAAGGTTTCATACGCAACCACAACCTCCACAAACTTCACAAGTTGTTATTTCTGTTGCCAGAAAATTTGCATAGGCTTTTCCTCTACCTCGACAATTTTTACAGTTTTGCACATCACATCTGAAATAATGAGATATTTATTTATTCTTGACCATATCTCTTACACAAAGATACATGTGCCATTTATCGTATATCTCAATGCCACAATACCAGCATTTCATAAATTGATTAATTCTGTATAGTATAAAAGAATTGAAAGGTAGAGTTACCCACCAGTCAGTATTTGTGACATGTATTATCTATTTATCTAATCGAATCGTGGAATGTGATTTTTTCTATGATAACCAAGATGACCAATATCTCTTAAAGTATCTTCATCAATTCCAAGACTTTTTAAAAATTCTGCTTCCTCGTCAGGTGTCATATTATCATTCTCTTTTGATATACTCAATACCTCACGATAGATTCTTAACAAATCTTCCATAATCAGAAATTATAAAATAATTATTTAAACATATAATCGTTTGACAACGTAGCTAAAGACAAATTGACGTTAGCTACGTTATGAACAACGATTTAGGACATATTATAATTACTACATTCTATTATAAAAGAATAAAAGTTTCTCGCCAATTGATTAATTAGATCCTCTTGGAATCACATCATGACCTTTGTATTTTTTAATGTTAAATTCTTTCAACAAAGATTCTTTTTCTTCATCAGTCATATCATTCCATCCAACATCCATATCACCAAGTTTTACCTTAAGATTCAAGTTTTGTATCATTGCATCATAGTTTGCATGACCAAGGTTTTTAGCGGTTTGATCTCTTACATCCTTTTCCTTTCTTTCCAACATTTTTTGAACTGTTTGCAATTCTTGTCTGTTATCATCCAACTCATCGAAATCGCTGTAATCTCTCATATCTTCAATCTCGTTTGCAATTTCACCAGCTACCATTCCATGTATATCAAAAAACTTTCCACCAACACCTTTAAAACCTTGCAATTGTTCGTATGTAACACGACCATCACCAACTTGTTCAAGTTCCCTTAACTTTGAGATATATTTATCAATGTTAGCTTGACTGATCCAAGTTGATGAAGTTCTTGCATTTCTTTTTGATTTATGTAAAGTGATATAATAACCCCATCTTGGCTCATAAATTTTTTCTTTAGTACCATCTTTATCATACGTAATTCTGTCTGTCTTATCCATCGTTTTAGTAAGTTCTAAAACAAATCTTTTTGGTTCTGAATATTGTGATCTTTGTGGCACATTTATCCATTTTGTTTTACTTATCTCATGTTTTTTGTTAAATGCCCTAACCATTGTATCATAAACATCGAAATCATAAAGTCTTGACCATCTTGCTTGTGGTGTATCATTTTCTCTTTCTTCATTCCATCCAATAGTTACGTAATCTGGATTTGGTTTGGCTCTAAACTTTGGGTTTTCCAAATCATTTGTAATAAAATCAGGTGGAAGTCTATCTTCCATGTGTCTGGCATTTCCTTCCCATTCGCTTGGTTCGTTGCGTTTAATCTTCATTCTTTCTTCAAATGCCCATTTGTATACATCGTCTAATGATTTCTGCAATTCTTCATCAGTGTGTTTATCTCCACCACCACCACCACCTTTATCAGTAAACCTGCCATCACTATCTCGTGGGTGATCTTCCTCTCTAAACTCCTCACTGGCGATTTCTATTACATCATTATATATTTTGAGTGGATCTTCCATATACCAAATTATTAAAAGCTCTATAAAAATCTATTTTACAAGTAATCTACTAAATCATAACTATCCAGTGCTTTTTGTATTATGACATCATGAACATCAGTTCTTTTTACATTTGCTTTTGTTGTATTTTCTTTTGGAAATAGATCGCCCATATCCTCAAGTTTTAGCACAACCAAACCATAGTCTTCTAGTTTGCTCAAATGATACTCGTAATCAACACGAAACAACGGATTCTCATTTTGCCAGAAAGCATGTGGTTTGTTTATTGCTAGAAATTCCTGAATGGTCATTGTCTTGTAATATCCAAAATATGTATACATACTCCATACCGCATCTACTTTGTTGCGGGTTATTGCCACTGGAAAATGTGTATTCTGAAAAACTTGAAATTTCTCAACACAATCAGGACTTGTTATATCTTCCGTTGCATGTATGGAAGCACTTTCGCCATATTGCTTTCTATAATGTTTAATCAATGAATTAATTCCGCATTTTTGAAATCCAACTATATATGGTAGCATCATAGAATCTCAACACTGACTATTTCATCAAATTCATCATATTCTACAATTACAACTCTAGATTCCAATTCTTCGGTTCTAACTGCTTGATTGTTTGATACTTGAACAAATACAGGTTCTACTTCTTCAAATCCCTTTTCTGGTGTTGGATTTCCCTCAAGTGATTCTCTGGCTTTTTGCAGTTCATTTAGATCATAACCTCCACCGTCATCAATCTTGCCTAATTCCATACTTTGAATAATAATGTATGATATTTAACTATTTTATAAAACTATCAAGCCCATTTACATTTTTTGAATCAGGCGTATTTAATTGATTTCGTGTTGCTAAAACTTCTATCTTATCAAACATTGGATTTCGTAAAACCCTTCCATTTCTCCATACACTAGAATGTAACCAGTATTCATCATCGTTTATAAAAACAACTATCATTGCATGATCTTTTACTGCCAAATTCAATATTGATTCTGGAATTGTTATTCCATTATATTTTCTATACCATTCTCTAGCTGAAAAAACATAGTAAATTTCTGAATCTTTTTCAACCTTGGCAGACATGGAACCAAGATTTCCATCAATAAATCTGATTATTTCACCTCCTATTCTATCAGCAAAATACTTTGATTTTTCTTTTAACATATTCACATCTTGGTAACAATCTATTATTTAATCGTTATCAAATTCCAGATAAGTTTCTGCTGTATGATCGACTTCAATCTTCATCAATCTCCTCATCTAGAATTGCTACGGTTTCCCAATATGCTTTACATTCAGGGCAATCACACCATGCTCCTATACATTCATCATGATAGTTTTTACTACAACCTTCACAGATCATTAAACTTTTACTCCGTATTCTTCAAAAATGAATTCTTTCATTGGTTCACTCACTCCTTTTCTCCTGATTTCCATTTCTCATACCTTATTTTATGTGATTTTTCTTTTTTCCATTTTTTAAACTCTTTGGTAAATCCACTCATAGTTTTTACACGATATAGATAATGCTCTATTTCACCCCATTCACTATCATCAACTAATATAACTGTGCTTTTACGATATGCTCCTTTCTTTTCAACTGTTTTGATTTTACCGAATATTTCTGATATGAATTCTTTGTATAGTTCTATATCTTTGTATTCTTTATCATCATATTCTATATCGTGGATTCCCACGTAATGTCTTTTTCCTACTGTTCTCTCAAACTCAAATACAGATTTTTCTCCACTAAAAGTGGTAAGTCCACTTTCCCAACCCATTATAATTCATGCTCCATTTCATAATGTTCTGTGATATAGTATTTATCACGTCTATCCTCAAAATCACATTTAGGACATTTATGATAACCGTCTGAATCGGTTTTTATTGATTCTTCAAATTTTGCGATTTGTGTTGTTTTCATATTTTTTTAAACGTTAATACACTTTATAAATCATGCGAGTGTAATTATTTTGACTCTTTTGTCTTTTTCTTTTTCTCTGATTGTATCTTGGCTAGTTCCAATTCTTCGTTTGTATGTTTGAATTTTTTCATTTATCTAAATCTGCACTAATGATATTAAAACTTATCTAGCAAACATTTTCTTATTCTTTGCTCCTGCCCTCATCATTCTATTACAGCAATCATGGTTTCTAAAAGATGATTCAGTCAGATGTCCATGCTAGTCTTTGTGTATGAGTTTTTGCTTCTTCTTCCATTATTTCTTTCCACTGTTTTCTAAATTCTTTCATATCCATGAAAAATCACAAATTAAACGATATTTATACTATTTCAGCATTTTAAGAACTTTGATCATTCCATGAATTCTTCCCATGATTAGCCACATGTATTTTCTTTCTATTCCTGATTCCATAAGCTGTTCTAGTTTGTCTATTTCCATCTTGATTTCTTTCATTAGTTTTTCAACTGTTGCATCTTCTAACACTTGTGACACCTACAAGTACAGATTGGTTCTACTCCACCCCAATCTTGACAATCTATTTCACTGCAATTTTCACAGCATTTCTCACATATATGATTCGGATCTGTCATGCGTTATAATAAAAAAAGTGATTAAAAAATATATTTTATACGTCCACCTCATCTTTATCAGTTCGTATTTCTACGAATACTGGTAAAAATAATGACTTTGTTTTCTCACCTTTCTTTGAGATTACACCGTTGCATTTTACTGCAACAATCTTTCCAATCAAGTCTGCTTTGTTTTGCCAGATTGAAATTCTTGTTGAATCATCCATTCCAGTTCCAACACTTGATCTAATTGAACCGTCTTTGTTTTCTACAACTAATGCTCCACACATGCCACTGGCTTTACCAGTTCCCTCAACAATGTCAATGATTTTCAAATCTTTCTCGATTACTTCTTTCATCTTGACACATTGTTTGGATCTCTTATCTTCCCATGGATGATCATTGTTTTTCAAGATTAATCCTTCTTCGCCTTTTTCTAATAATGACTTGAAGATTTCTTGTGCATGTTCTAAATCATTTACTTCAAATGTTTCTACAACACTGAATAACTCATGACTTGGTAATCCACGTAATCTTTCCAATCTTTGTACTCCTGTTGTTGGATCATGTCCAATGTCGAATCTTTCAATATCGATTATGTCCCATGCAGTGAATCTGACTCGTGCAACTTCTTGTGGAGATACAGTTTCAACCACGGTCTTGTTTAAGATTCCGTTGCCTGTTTTTCTGTCTAATAATTTTCCACTTTCATCTACAACTGTCATTTCTCCATCAAGTACTACATTGTCAACACTTTGAACAATTACTCCAAAGTGTTCATCTAACTTTGTCATAGTATTTCCGTTTCTAGAAAATACGGTAACAACTCCGTTTCTTTTGACAATGATTCCTCTCATTCCATCCATTTTAGTTTGTGCGAAACAAGGAAAATTAATTCGCCCAATCTCTTTTTCAGGTGATACCAGCATTACTGGAATCTCTATCTGTTTGTTGGTTTTTGCCATAGTTGTATTGTATAATGTAGATAATATAAACATATCTTTTATGACATATTAGTGTGATTAAAAAATATATCTATGAGTAGGGAGAATTTTAGGAGTCATGCTTCATCACTGTCGCAATTTGTGTATCGTTTTATCTACTTCTTCTCTCCCTTGTTTTTGTGCCAACTTCATGGTCACAATATCGCCCTTCGCATGTGTGTAGACTTGAAACAAAGCTCTCACAGGTAAAGCAGTAGGCGTGATTTGTATTTGATTTTTTCATATCATATCTAAAATTAATCCTACATATAAACCCTAGAGATGTAAAAAAATTGACAATCGTGTAAAGAACTTGTCACATTTAGGGGCATTTAGTCATTTTTCTAAAATATCCAATAATCCCAAGTTATCATCAGTTATTTCATCTGTTGGAACTAAAAGACATATTCTTCTATCACCAATTCTTGAAAGTTCACCAAATCGTGGGTCTTTGGAAAATCCAAGTTTAACTGTTCTAACTTTTGTAAAATTCTTTTTTAGAATTTGTTTAACAATTTCAATTTTATTGCTATCTGCAAAATCTAAAAATACACCCTCAAAATCAACTCCATTGAAGGTTCTTAACACGTCATCAGCGGAAGTTGTTTTTGGAAAAGGCATTTAATTCTCATGCTCCCATGTTTCTTTAGATTCAAATTTACAAGATGGGCAGTGAAAAAATCCATCTATGTCTTGAACCTCAAATTTTGGTAATTCTGTGATTGTTTTCATGTTATATCTATAGTGGTTACCCTATATAAACCCTAGAGATTGAAAATAGTTGACCTAAATGTCAAGCAAAGATAGCGACCTAAACACTTATGTTTATATTAAGCATATGTGTATAGATTAATGAGTATAAAGTAAGGTCTACACTATGCCTTCAGAATGAGGAAGGATAAGCAATACTCATTCATTATCCTGAATTAGACTATCTAATCACTTTTCCATCTTTTAAATATATGGCAAATACTCTGTAATCCTCATCACTTGGAAGTTCCTCACCATATTGAAATATCTCTATATGTCCATTCTTGATTAGGTGTATTTGTTCTATATTGGTTCCATGCTCTTGGATCTTATGTGAGATCTTCATCTTTTTCTCTCTTTTTATTTTCTATAAATTTACTAAAGTTTTCAACAGTTTCCATGAAATATTGCTCAATGTTTGACTGTTTTAATTTAGTGTCCATCATGTATATTACATGTATTAGTTCGAAATAGTTTGGCTTGTGTTTATTGCTTATTGCTTCCATAGCCTTGTCCAATTCATTATACATGGCATTCACTTTGTTATCATCAATCAAGTTCATCATTCTCCATTTCTTTTAGTATTTCTTTATCCTCTTCGGACATTGAATCCAATACTGGAAGTTCTTTCATATCTACAACAGATATTACGTTTAGTTGTTTTTTCTGCTTTTCAAGAATTGGTAAAATCTCTCTAGTGCTATTCATTGTTATTTTCAAGTATTCAGCCGTTCTGTGTGCTACTGGGCCTTGATTGAATAATCTTGCTTTCATCTCACTGGCTCGATCTCTCTGTTGCGTTAATTTTGCAAGATCATTGGCTCGGCAATTATTTATCGTGATTAAATTTGATATAAAATTTGATTTACCTAAATGTTTCCTTTCTTCAACTGCCTGAAGTGCTTCCATTGTAATTTTTTCTAATTCATCATATTTTTTATTTACCCTTTCTATTTCCTCATTTACTTCTTTTATTGTTCTAGAATAATTCATAAGATTCATTTGATACAACCATAGATAATCTTCATTTATAACTTTATCAAAATCATATCTTGCCTCTCTTTTTAATTTGCTAACCTTTGCATAAACTGTCGATCTTGGCAAGTTTGTTTGTTTGTATATGTCCTTTGCTTCCCAGCCATTTCTTAGCATTCCTTCTATGATATCCATTTGTTCATTTTTCTTTCTTGACATTATTTGGAATCTCCTGTCAAAATCGAGTATCTAAAATTGTGCGTAAAACTAGACAATATGTCTAGATTTGATAATCATAGTATAAAAGCATTAATTTACAACCATTCGCTTCTGTCTTGTTATTTCCCTTTGTATATCATTCATGTCTATGGTGTTATGAGTTATTTCTGCTATATGATCTATAATTTTATCTTCACTATATCCCTCGCCCATGTCTTTGGCTATTACGTCTTGAATTAATTGCCATATTTGAAAGTCTTTGTTAGTCATTCCATTCCTTTCCACAACTATCGCAGTATTCAAATTGTATCTCTTTTTCTCCGTCAAACTTGTAATCCACCGTTGTTTCATGATGTGGACATTTTTCTTGGTTCAATATACTGCTATTCTCTATTATTGATTCAAGTTTTGATATTTTCTCCTCTGCTAATTTTAGTCTATTTTCTATATTTTCACTCATTTTTTACTTCTCCACCGCATGATTCACATAATATTTTTTCTTTTTCTAGGACTTTATTACAATTTAAACATAAAGTTCTGCCGTTTTTTACTATTACTTCCACTCCACTGCTCCAGCAATTTTGGCATAAACCTATCATTTTAAACTCCTACAACTGCATAAACATTCTATTCTTTTTCCTCTTTGGCTTCTATCATTCATCATTCCTGAACATTTGTGAGTTCCATGGTAACAATTGTAACATGTTTGTACATATTCTTGTTGCATAATGTTTCATCATTATTTACTTATTTATACTTTCTAACATTGTAATGACACATAACATTTGAGCACCATTCAAGTATCAAATCTTTTCCACTTTCTGGCTCATGTAAAGTTTCACTTTGAGTTAGAAATCCAACTTTACAAATACTACAATAATCCATGTTTTTTATAAAAAGTTAAGATATTTAAACTACTTGTTACACTTTAAACTTCGTTTTGATCGAATTAAACTAAACATCATCATTCCCACATTAATTATAGATACTATTTCAATTAGATCTACACCATACAAGAACCAATCAAGTATTGGATTTATTCTACTGATCATTCCAGCTTCCAACATCATATCAGCATTCCATACCATGTGTGGTATCTGAATGAACTGAATTATTGCAATAATTATAACTGATCCTAGAATCTTATTTTCATACCAATTCCAAAATACTGACCAAGGATTCATACTTTCTCCAATTTCATTACATCTCTGCCTTCTATTGAATCTCGTATTACTATGAATTGCTCACCGTCATTTACATTCTCTGAAAATTGACTTACAGATCCATTCACTCCTGTAAATGTAACAAGCCTTCCACCATAATCACCTTCATAACTTACTGTTGCGGTTAGAATATCTCCATCATTGAATTTTCTTGCATCTTCACCAAAAAACTTAAAATCTCTCATCTTTCTTCCTCCACCCATTTTTTCTTACATTCTATATGCCAATACATCTTTTTTTCACATTCCTCTTTGCAAAACCAACACTTTCCACTTCCTTCGATTTTGCCCAACTTCATGTCTATACATCCTTTATTATTTCTGCTTGTTCATATATGAGTTTTGTGATTTTTTCATGTATTTTTTCTAATTTTTTATTATCTTTATCATCTTTTTCAATTAATTTTCTTAAAAACTGTAATTCATGTATTTCACGTTCTAATGTTTTGTATTCATTGATCAAATTTTCTTTATTCATATATCATAGTAAATTATTGTATTAATAAACTTTTTACCAAGTTGAACCCTTATCTGAACAATCATAATTTGCTCCACAATTTGGACAAATTAAGTGACATGTTGTAATTTTTTCCATTTCAAATCCACATCTGTCACAAGTTTCATTTGTAATGTTGGTGGTCATGTTTTGTATCATGCTCCTCTATTTCATGCATTTGTTCTATTCTATGATGCAATACAAGATCTTTCATTATTTGTTTTTCTGTTGTATATTCAATGAATGGTTTTAATGAATTACAACCACATTTTTTGCATTGTGGGTGGGTGTCAATTATGAAATCTGGTACGGTTATACCTTTTGTTATCTTTATCGTGTGAATAGTATCGCAATTCCAGCAACCCATTTTTGCCAGATAACTATTCTTTTGCACTGATTTCTTGTTCTTGTTTTGGTTTTTCTTCATCTTTCTCACCTTGTAGTTTCTTGTATTCCTCTATAAGCATATTATATCTCTCTGCAAGATGAAAGAAATTATAGTCAGATGTGTAAAGACATCTAAGAAACTGTTTTTTTGAATGTTCACCATATTCTTCTTTACAATGTGGACATTTTCGTTTACCTATCTCTTTCAATGTTCCTGTAAGAGGCAATCTAAATCTCCTTTAGATTGATTAATGTGTTTCCTTGTTTTATTGATATGTCGTAATCAAGTATATGTATAATTGATTCTACAACATATTGTTTTGTTTCTCCTTTATATTTTAGACTTATTCCATCTCCAACAACAGGAAAATTTATACCTCTTGGTATATCAAGAGTTTCATCGTCAATTTTGAATTTAGTTCCCATTGAAAATACTAATCTAGACTAGTATTTAACTTAATCTTATTGTCATAATATTTTCTACTTTCACCGTCTTCAAACTGAATTAGAAATTTGTATCTTGTATCGTTTGGATCATGTATTATCTTATGACATTCATAATGAACATAAGCAATAACTTCTGGATTGTATCTTACATGATGTTTGATAAGTGGTATTTTGTATCTTTTTGATTTACCATTGACTTTGATTGGTTTTACACCATTTTGCCTACCTTTTCCACATGCTATACACTTGGTGTTTTGATTCATATATTGTATCATTGTAAATTAACTCCACAAACATCACACTGTCCATTTTTATCCTTCTGTCTGATTCCAAGACAATTTCTACAAAATCGAAAAGACATTTTACCAATCCTCTATTCTATCTTCTGTTGGTTCGTATGGATCTCCGTCAGGATTGCATACTAGACAACCTTGAAGTGATGATCTATCCCCACCATGAGAATATTCCACGAATCTTTCATCATCACATTCAGGGCATATATCTCCACAACCACATTGACATGGTATTTGTTCTGTTGTCATTTTCTTTTGAATTGATTTGGCACTGTATGGTTTTCCGTCTTTTTTATCCTGTTCTGCTTTCTCGTCTTTTGGAACCGTTATGTTTTCCACCCATGACACTTTTTCCAATTCTTCATTGAGTTTAAGGAAAAAACAATGTAGGCAAAGATTTGGATCTGGAGATGGTATCTCTGGATATATGTTATGTTCTCTTTTACAAAAGTCTTTACTCATTTTGAACTACCTCCAAACTGTCAAATCCCTCATCTGGGTTTGGTTTTTCAAAACTGTCGAATTGTTTTTCTATTACGTCTTTTGGAATACTCTTGCCAGTTTTTGACTCTCTTTCTTCAAGTCTTTTTAGGATTATATCCTTTGGAATGTCAAAGAATACAACTTTTGCCAATGAATCAGTTGAATTTGATTTGATCAAATCAATCAGTGATTTTCTTGTAAATGAGTTGAGGCTGGTTCTATCAATTGCAAAGTCTTTTCCACTATTGACTAAATCAACAATATTATCATAAAATATTGAATTTAGTGTTCCAAATAGTTTTTTGTTTTGGATTTCATCAAATGCTTGAGTGTAATTGAAATTGTTTTCTCTAGCATATTCTTCCACAAGTTCGTCAGTTGATACTGAACAAAGATTGTGATTCTTAATGTAAGTGGATTTTCCAGAACCACTTACACCGCTTAATATATAGACTGTTTGTGTCATATCTATTCTACAACCTCCCATCTATATATTTGCTCTTTTTCTTCATCATAGAAAAAGTCATTGAATCCATGATTGTTGCTTTCAACATCTGATGGAATGTTAAACATATCTCCTTTCTTCATGTGTCCTTTTGCAGAAATTATTGTATCGTATGCAATAGCATTTGATACTGTTCTTATGTACGGATGTAATTTATCCCATGCTTCACGTTGAATTTCTCCTCCTTTCATTGCTGGACTCACTGTCATAAATTCAACTCTGACTTTACTCATTGCTGAGTCGATTCCAGCACCAGTGAATAAAATTCCTGCTTTCATACCAAATGGATTGTTTTCAAGTGTGACGTATTTTTTTCTACTTGATACACCAAACTTTCTTGCTTTTTCTTGCAATTCTGAGGTCATTGGATAATAAATTTTCACCGCTTCTCTCAGTTCTATATTTTCTGAATTATCTTTTTGATTCATACTATCTAGAGTATATAGAGTATATTTAAAGGTTGCTATAAAAAATACATTTATATAATCTAGGGTATATTCTAAAGTATGAAAAAAACAGAATTTGAAATGAAATTTGGAATGACAATAGAAGCATGGAGAAAGAAAACCGCTTTAAATGTTGCATTAGATGAAGTAAAAACATGTGCAGAAAAATACTATCATGTTAATTGGATGGATGATCACCCAACTAAAAAACAAAAATTAGATTATCACAAGAAAAAAATAATTCAAGCAGGAAATAATTATAGAAATTTAATTAATAATTAACGACCTTCACTACAATCTGGGTGTCGCCATAGGTGATCATTACAGAAATAACCTAGACATTCTATACATACATTGAGTGTTTGTCCTTTATTTCCCTGACCGAATTTTGTACCACAAACCCAACATTCAACTGAACCTGCTTCCTTTAGTGCTTCATGAAATTCTTCACTTTCAGTTCCAGTTTCTTTGAACCTACCCATCTATACCATCACGATCAATTGTTTCTTTTAATTTCTTTTTTGCCTTTTCAAGTTCTTTCTGTGATTTTTTTACGTCATTTAATGCGATTAACAGATGTTTTTCAAATCTTGGTAAATTCTTTCCTTCAAAAGTTTGTACATACTTTAGATAGTCCATAGCATATTCCAAATCTTTTTCCCAAAACTCAACTATTGCTTTTGCGTTTGACAATGGCAACCAATCTGAATTTTTAAACCATTTCATTATACTTTGTAAGTGAGTTGATTATTTAAGAATATTGTTTTGGTTCAAAACCACATTCAGGACAAGGATAACTTGTTATTCGTTGTTTACATCTTTTACAAGTTTTTGCATTAGCCAACCAGTTTATCCAACTCATAATAAAATAAAAGATATTGAGATATAATAAGATTTACATGAATCTTTTACAAATCTTACAATAATCTCTCTCTTTTTTTGTTAGTGGTATTCCACACTGTTGACAATTCTTATTGCCCATTTTCTATCAAATGCTTCTCCATTTTTTTCATGAGCATTATATCTTCTGGAGAGCATAGATCGTTGTTTTTGTATTCTTTGAATCCATGATAAAACCAATTATAAGCACGTTTTGTATTTTCTATATCAAGACATAGGCTACTCAAATCGATTTTCAATTTATATAAATGATATTTAAACTTTGTTTTTAAACGTCAACTGGAAGTTCATACCACTTTTTTTCCAATAATATCGCTACAAGACTGTATCCAGCATTATCTGCCCATGTTTCAAGTAATCCCTCCTCTCCAAGATCTTTTCCTTTGAATATGCCTTCTTCTAGTCTGCATATCTTATCCCAATCTCGCATGAAAATTCCTTGTTGTCCAAACTTTAGAATATTATTCTTTCCATACTTGTGATTTTTTGATATGATCATAAGTTTCATTGCATCACAAATTATCTCGGTTGCTTCTTGAAAGTTTGTTGGTTTGTTTTTCTTTGTTCTTTCTTTCCAATCTTTTTCTGCATGATTCATGGCAGTTGGAAAATCTCTACAATCTACAACTTTCATACAAATCAAATGTATTTTAGATATTTATACTATTATCCTAGAAACTTTCTGCATAACCAAATCATTGCTTTAAGTTCAATGTATCTCTTGTTTGGATTTAGATTTTCATCAAATTCTTGCATACCACTAAATTCTTCCTCAAGTTCTTTTTTTGTATTTTGAACCAATTCTCGTTCTGCTTTTGAAATTAAATTTTTGACTATCATGATAATTCGTAAAAAAGTTTTTACCAGTTAGGAAATGATCTCCTCAACTGGTTTGTGGCGATCACAGAATATCTGTGGTAGTGAAAATCTGCCACCCTTGATCCTTTGTGTGTCATCTACGCTTTCAAGCAATAGACCACATGTATCACATTGCATGATATTTAAAGTATATAATACTCATATTTAAACATTGTGATTTATCAACGTTTTTCGTATTTTTACTGCGATTTTAAGTTTTTCAAATGTGTTGGATGATCATAACATTCCATACAATCGACTTTTTTTGGATGACATTTACATTCACATTTTTCTACATTGTCAAAAACACGATTAGATGTTGGTTCTTTGTCATCACTTTCAATATATCCAACATCACTTGTTTTTACCATTCCTGCTTTTTTCTCAGCGTTTTTCTTTGCATCTATGATTTCTCTCATCATATCCTCATTATCCATTATCTTCCCTCCTGACAATCTCTATGCCTATATTGATGTTCCTTACAAAACCATCTTTCACAACCAGAGCATGGTTGATTTGCAACTCCACCACACATAGGACATTTAACGTAACTTACCATATATTACTCACTACCTACTGTTTTATTACTTTTTCTATGAAAGTTATTCCAGCATTTTACACACAAATTATCTTCCCATCTTGAAAGTTCACTACATTCACATAATGAACACTCACATTTAATCCAACCGTTTTTTCTGACTCTATGTCTTATCTGAATCTTTGGTTCTGGTTTTCTTTTCCAGAATTTCCACTTTATAGCCATTTTCTTTTACCCATAAATCTGTTGAAAAATCTTCTAAATGCAAAACTTCTGATCATTGATACAGAAGTATAAACAATACCGATTATCAATGCTATTCCCACATTATATTCTGATATTCCATCAACAAAATATGGTAGAAAATACAAGTTTAGTCCAAATGCTATGAAAAAACCTGTACCAACATTGATTATGGTTTCTATTGCTGAACCTCTCTTACTTTGAGTTTCCTGCAAGATCTTTCAATCCTCCAATATCTTTTGATGTGTTTTCTGCTATAACCAATAACATCGCAAATTGTAGCCATTCTGGCGTTACATTCAGTGTTGGATATCCATGTTTTTTTAATACACCTGTCAAGTATTCCTTATCAAAAATCATCTTCTTTTTATCACCTCAAATTCATCTTTTTGTGATATGTGTTTACAATGTGGACATTTAATCTTTGCGTATTTAGACCAAATATTCCTGTATGTAGATTTTGATCTTTTACGTTTTGTAATATCTTCATAGACACCATTTATACTTAACACTCCATCTCTAAGTTTCTTTTTTGTTTTATAATCCACTCTCTCAATCAAAAGCATTCCTTTTGATACTGTATTTCTGTTCAAGCCTGTGATTTTGGAAATCATCATTGTTGCTCCACCTTTCTCTTTTCTTACATTCTTGGATAGAAATTCTTCTGATTTTGGAAGTAATGTAAATTCATAAAAAGTTGTACCACCGCTTAAACCATCTCCATGAAGTCTAAACTTTTTTTCTTTTCTCACATAATATTGATTCAACATTTTAGATAGTATTTTACCAACTGCTGGTTCAGAGTAATTTATATCATCTGCTATCATATTTCTAGTATTGTTTCCTTTTTTAATTGATTCCATAATTGAAATCCAACCATTATAGTTCTTTTCTTCTTTCTTATTTCTGTATAATCCATAAAGTGTTTCTAGTTTCTGAAAATTATTAAGCTGTCTTCTCATAATATTTGATTCCACGACATATTCAAATTCCTGTTCTTCATCTTCAAATTCTTTTGTTCTGTATTCAATTTCCATTCCACGTTGACTCATTATATCGTATCTTGTATGACCGTCAAGAATAATCATATTCTTGTTTACAACTATTGGTTCTTGTTGTCCATGCTGGATTATTTTCATCTTTAATGCATTGTATTCATATTCATTTGGTCTTGGAACTGCATTTAGATATTTTTCATTTATCGTAAATTGTTCATAATCAACTTTTTGCATTGAGTAGTTTGACATATTGCTGATATTTATATTATTAGAAAAAAATTAAGATTTATCTGAACCGCTATCGGAACTCATTCTTGCACTTTTAATTGCCGATGAAATACCAACTACTATTGCGAATCCAGATATAATCGTACCACATAGATAAATTACTCCAACTATATCAGTTGTATTGGAATTTTCTAGTGTTAGTTGAGTCAATGCTGTGATACCACCTAGGAAAATTAAAATTCCTATGACCACGCCGCCTACTTTAACCATGTAAAATTATGAAATTGATTGATATTTAACTTTAACTACAAGTTTGCTTTTTTCTTTCTCTTTTCACCAGATTCTGTTGTATATATTGAAAAACCTTGTTCTTTAAGTGATTCTTCAAAATCATCTGATTCCATTGCTTTGATTATTTTTTTTCTACTGTCCATCTTTTTTATTCCTATCCAAGATACCCTTTAATGTATCTTTTATTTCTTCAATTGCATACAAATTTAAAAACATTTCGTATATGTTCACTCCACGTTCATTTGCCCAACTATCAATAATTTTAAATCCTTCTTTCATCTCTGGATCATCTGCTCCAGAAAGTATGCATTGATCAACTAATTCTTTAAATTTATCCACATCTTCTTTTGGCATATCATCAAATGTTATCATCGAATTTACTCCTAAATTTATCTCTGCATTCCTCATCACAAAAATATTCACCTTGATATGATTCTAAAGCTTCATCAATTTCTTGCGAGGATTTCTTACCGCAATAATCACAATACATAATAAATCATATTATGTATCACTATTAAACATTATTATCTTTTACTCATTGTCGATTTATAGGTTTCAAAGTTTTCAAAGTTAATTGGTGTATATGCACTTGATTGTAAATTCATAAAATTTATGAGTTGATCTTTGGTTACAGATATACCTTGTATTTTATATTTAGATGCTTTATCTAGATCGTATTTATCACTCCATATAGTAAAAGTTCCTTTATAGGAAGCACCTCTCATATTCATGACTTTATCAATTTCTTTATAGATAGACCATTGTCCATATTTGTCTATATATGGAGATGCATCCTCACACTTGTATTCCACTATCATTAAATCATTTGTTTTATAATTCATGAAAATATTGTCTGTATTTCCTACTAACATTCCTTCTTTAGGTGATTTTAGATATTTTCTTGTAAATGTTTGTGATGGTGAATACAAATATTCAATAGAGGTTTTTGTATTTTTTTTACCATTCATACAATCAGTACATATGTCTTTTTTACCATTAATACAATCAGTACATATTTCCTGAGTCTTCAAAGGACATTCATCTTGAAACTCTTCCTGTTTTTTGCAAACATCACATATTGCGATTTTCATATTAAGTAGATAATATATTAGATATTTATACTATGCTCCGACATTCCAAAACATTGATCCATCTTTAGCATACTCTTTTACAAATTTCCAAGCCTTTGCATCATAAGTTGGCACACTAGGAAATGGTGGCATGTCTTCATCTTTAACCTTTTGATCAAACTTGTATTCGGATACATGTAGTTTTGCTCTACCTAATTGATTCTCATTCATTTTATGACCAACTTGAACTACATGGACATCGATATCAGGATATGCTTTTTGTAGACCTCTATTTATTGTTCCACTACTACCAACACTCCACACCTCAGTAGGTTTTATATCTATACCTTCCTTACAAACCTTTACAATACTATTGACAACACTCTCATGATCTAAACCCAAAGGAAATAAGAACCTATCATCAGGATTCTCCGCAACATATTTTTTTGCTCTACTTTCAGTGACAGTCAACATGCCCATATTGACCCATCTATAATCAACACCTAGTTCTATACCTCTTTTTTGATACTTTGTATATTTTGATGGATGACGTTTTGCCATAAAAAATACAGACTTTTTATTATATTTTCTAGCTACATAGGGTAAACTTATTTGAGCATATCCAGTAGCAGGACAACTTCCAAAAACAATTTCTTTATGAGGTAGATTTCTAATTATAAAATCAACAAATCTGATCTTACTTCCATATCCTAATAAATCATCTCTTACAACATGAATTATTCTACCATCATCTAATTCATAATCAACTATAACAGGCTTGGGATTTGGATCATGCCATTCTTCAAAATTCAATATGAATGCCTCAAATAAACATGATCTTTAAATTCTTTCATATTAGGTAATCTTTCTCCACATTTATCACAGGTTATTCTATTCTTTATAATCATAGTCATTCAATCCATTTAATTTTTGTTTTACATTGTCATTCACAATAACATCAATTACTAGATGTATTCTTTCATCTTTTCCGCCGTTGATTGCTCTATGTGGTTTTCTCATATCAAGATACCATAAAGTTGATTTTTTCATATTTCTATCAAGTCTTTTATTTTCTGAGTTCCATACAGAAAACATTACATCTTTATTTGTTTTTATAGGAATATGTAATCTCATTATATCTCCATTTTCTACTCCAACCTCTTTATCAGTTTGATCAGTATGTCTATCAAGTTCACCTTGATTTGGTTCTAATCTCATCAATCTTATTCTTTGTGTTTCTGCACCTATATATTTTTCCAAAACTTCTTCTATCTCATCTTTAAAATATTCATACATTTCTGTTTTCTGTATTTTGAATTCCTTATCAGCATTTTCTTTTTGCCATTTCTTTGACATCTCCGATGGTTTTTCAATCATACTTATTTCAGGACTATAACCTTGTAATGATATCGCTGACCATGATTTACTTTTGTTATAATTAGAATAATGATTTGCAAATATATTGTCTAATTTTGATATTTTATCACTGATTTTATCCACCAACTCCTCACTCACATCTTGTATTTTAACAAGTGATAATTTATTGTTTCCAACATCTTTTACATACTCAACATCACCTCTAACATAAACATTTAGTATGTCACTGAATGAATTTATCTTGGATCCTATCTTTTTAAAACCACAATCAATTGCTATTTTATTTCCAAATTCATACTCTGAATTTACAACCATCCAACAATTCTCAGCATAAGAGTTTATTCTTTCTTTTACAGATAACTCATCTCCTGTAGGATTCTCTATAATTCTTTCTCCTTTTTTCTTTATGCCTATTACCACATTGTTGAACATTTTTACAGGCGTTTTTGTTCTTGCCACTGATGTTGGAATATATGCAACTTCTTTATCTTCTTTTTTAACTATGTCCATTTCTTTACTGAAAAGTCTTTCTGCAACTCTATTCTTTTTCATCTCGGCAAAAGGAGAAAGACATACTTTATTGTATTCACTAAATGACGATTCTATTGATTTTAGATATTCCAATTCATAACCGTGTTGCCAGTCTTTCATTTCTTTCTCCATACCCACATGGGTTCCGCAAAGTTTCCATCTTGTGCTGATTTAACATTTGGTCTTTTAGCCATCTTCATTCCCATGTGTCCCATATATTCCGAATCATTGTAGTTAGATATATGTTCATTCATTGGATCACATATTACATTCCAATCACCATCTATAAACACATCACTGATATTGACAATCATTGTTCCACCACTCTTTAGAAATTTCCATTGATAGTCTATTGCTTTAAACAAAAAGTTTTGAAGCCAATCTGAGAATCTAGGATATTTTAGATATGATTGATTCTTATCATCACTGTATTTCTCTTTACTGAAATAAGGCGGACTTGTAAAACATAAATCAATACTCTTTTTAGGATCACTCGTTAAACTCTCTGCTGGTAAATTATGTATATCATATTCTTTATTCTCTCCATAAAATTCTATCTGTCTTTTATAATCAGGAAAAGTTGATGTATTTGGATCTGTTCCATAATAATATTTACCATGTTTACTTGCTGAGAATCCTGCGAGTCTATCACCCCAACCCATACTCATATCAAATACATTCTCAGCTTCATACATATCATAAATGGTTTTAGCAATAACTGGTTTGAATTGTGATGGAATATATCCACGTAATTGCATTATTGTTTGTAATGTTGAATAATTGACTCTATCTATCTTTAAAGTCCATAATGCGTTCAACGTTCTTCTTAATAATTGATTATTGTTCCAAGTAAATTCAACACCGTATGCAACTGTTGAATCTGCTTTGAATCTTGATACTTGATGAAAATAATTGCTAGATTTATTACCTGTATTATTCATAGTGAACATTTTACCAATTGGTTTGTTCCATTTATCTTCTATTGGATGTTTGATATAATATTCTTCATTAGTAATCAGTTTTGAAGTATCAAATTCTTTCATTTTTTTATAATCTACAATAACTTCTTCTTCTGTATAAGGAGTATACGGTGGTTGTATTTTGTTTTTTCTAACAGTATCAACAATCCAATCTTTCAACCAAGCCTCACTTCGTTCCGAAGTTAGTTTAGCCCATTCTTCTTTTGATATGTTTATTTCTGATACACTCGGAATGTCATCTCTTTCAAGTTTTACAACTTTCTGAGGAGTGTCATCCATATCAAAATCATCAAGTGACATGCAATTAGAACAATAAACCAATATTTATACTATTCATTATTTTTGAAATAATAAAAGATTAGTTGTCGACCTTGTTGATTTTTCATGGTTCCCTTTTCCAATAATCCTTCATCTATTGCCTTTAGAATTATTGCCCTAACTTCGTTTCTATCCATTATCCCATACCTATAATTTTATGACAGTAACATTGACATTTAATATTGATATTTTGAATTGGACATTCATGGTGTTTTCCTTCTTTACACGATTCCAGTATCATGCCTCAAGACTAGCAAGAAAACTCTTAATGTGTTTTTTTCTTGATTCCACTATTTGACTCCAAGGTATTGCACAGTATTCGATATTGGATTTCATTGTATCTAATTCTTTTAGAACCTTTTTTGCATCTTTGATATGTTGCTCTCTAGCATCTTTTTCATTCATTGATTATTTTAAATAATACAAATATTTAACTTTTCATGGTATATCTGGTTTTAGTGGATCTATTGATATTCCTCTTCCACCACTGCCAAACTTACACCATAAACACAAATCAGCATTTGCGTGTTTTAGTTCTTGAATTACTATCCATTTGAATCTAAATGCAACTTTTACAAGTATCTTTTCCCACCATGTGCATTTCTTCAAATGCTCATCAAATGTTTCCCAATACGCCTTGTAATGTTGTGGACAATATCTTAGAACTCTAGGCACACTTCTGTTGTTTTTCTTTTGATCTTGAAAATACTCATGTTTTGGACAATTGCAGTTTTTTGGGTGTTCTTTGTATGGTGTTTCTTTCCAATCAAAATCATTGTCAAATGCTTTATTCCATTCATCTCTCACAAATTCTCGTTTTTCTTTTTCATTCAGAGCATCTCTATTATCCCATCTTCCCATGATATTACTATATCTACACACATTTAAGATTTTTTGATATAACGTAAAAGTTTCACTCTGGCTCCACTCTTATCTTTCTTACCTTCAATGTATTCACATACAAACTTTATCTCGTTTCCATCTTTATCAAATCCCTCGAATGACCATTTATCAGTATTCACTTTCTCTTTTGTAAGTAAATCTTCTACAATTATTGGATTACCTGTCTTTAGATTGGCTTTACAATAATTCATTGATTCAACAGGAACCCATTCAGTCATGTTTTTTCATCCTCTCACTAGCATAGTCTTTTAACACATTGGGAATCCATGCATGAATAAAGAGTGCAATGCTCATTGACATGGCTCTTTTCCAGTGTTGAAAATATGATAAATTATTATCTTCTAAATGTTTCAATTTACCCTCCCAAGTTTTTCAAGAATGTAATCATCTGATATATTTTCACTCAACATTTCCAGTTTCACTCTCAATGTTGTTAGATCTTCCAATCTTACAGATTTTCCCTGTATTAGATCAGATTGCATTTTTGTTACTTGATTGATTATATTCATATCTGAACCTCTGATCGTAATTCAGTGTAGATTTTTTCTATTTTTTCAATTGCATGATTTAATCGAGTTAATTGTTCATACATTTCATCATTCATTGTGTCATTGACTTCGTATAAACAGTCAAGTGATTCACTTGCTAGATTGAATATCTCTGATTTATCCATAATTCACCACAACTTTCGTGTCATATATACTTTCAAACTCTGCAAGTTCCTCGTCATGACATTCAATACAGATGGTCACTTCTGGATATCTTCCCATAATATCACAATCTTTGATTTCTCTACAAATATCACATCTGTTCATATCCAAATCACATCTCCTTGTGTTGTGTTTCGTTTTTGAACCCTTGCATATTTGTGCCAATCAACATGTCTGGTTTTTCCGTTGACATTATCATGATCGGTTTCCCAATCACAAAGATTACATCTAACTTTCTTCATCTTCTTCATCTCCTGCTTCCCATGTTTTATAGTTTTGGACATCTTGTGGGTATAGGTTTCCTCCGCCATTTGCATATACATCTTCAATCCATCTTGGTGGATCCTGTAATTTGAATCTGCTTATTGCAAACTTTGGAATGTCTTTTTCATGTATTGAAAAGAACACATCATGTCTTCCACCAGTTTCTTCAACTGGAAATCCATTTTTATCCAAGTCTGGAGCAGTTACAATTTCTTCGATGAATTTTACTCTTACATTAAATTCATCTTTGAAGAACTTGTTAAACTCTTCCACTGGTGTATCACCTATTTCTGTTCCGTGCCAAACTACAACTTGTGAGTATGGTTTTTTAATTTGTTCTCTCATACAATCAACCCCATTTTTTTGTAAATGATTTCATCAACGAATGAATTTACTGGCTCTTTTGAAAAACCAATATCATCTACGTGAATTACAACACCGTCACTAAAGACAATGGAATCTCCTACTGACATTGAAGTATGACTTGCTCCTTTTGCTCTAATTAATGCTTGACCATTTGGACTTGCTAATGGATTGTTTTCCTCATTAAAGATCATGAATAATTCCTCACCGATATCTTCGTGTGAAGATCCACTCAAATTGTCAATCTTTAACAATTCTACTGATTTTACGGAATCTTCTTTCACGCTTTTGTAAAAAATTCGTGCTGAGAGATTATCAAGTTTTTTGTTTTCAATCATTACTGACATATATTATCTAGAGTATATTTGTTATAAATATCTTTCGTGTCAGTTAATTTTGACTAAAAAGTGAGGTTGTGTTGCACTAAATTTGTTATTTTTGAACTTTAGTCTTCCACGAATCCATATTATCGGCAGGTGTTTAATCTTGTGGAACCATTCTTGATCCGTCTTACTTGGAAGTAACATTATTGTGGTTCCACTTTCCTCAAGTGCCTTTTCCACGAATAATGTAAGAAGTGATTTTTTATCTCCACTTTGTTTTGAATACGGTGGATTTACATAGTTTAGTTCTTTCCACTTTATTTTCAATCCATTCCACTTTGGATTTACTGGACATGGATCAAAGAATTCTTCTTTTTTGTAATTCCATGTTTTCTGAATTATATCCCAAACTATATCAGGTGTTAAGTGAACATCTGATTTTATTGGTGGCATATAACTAGCCATATTCACAATCCCTATGTTCTACATCTTTGTATTTACTCATGTATTTTGATTTTGCATGTATTCTTTCTTTATCTCTAATGTTCCATTTATTGATCAACATAAGTGAATTAAACTTGAACACTCTTTCTTTATTGATTGACAATGTGTTTGGATTATAATCCATAATTATATTGTGATCTCTATCATGAACTACCATACTTCTTTTCGTAAAATAATGAACTCTATCATTTGATGGAAATAATCTAGCTCCCCACATATCTTGATCGAAATACCATGCATGAGTGTTTATCATTCCTACATTGTTTGTTGTTTTTTGCCATTCAATCATATCACGTTTTAACCACATGTTTTGCTTACCACTTGGAAAATGAAAAAACTCATCAGCATCTTTTACAAACACATAATACGGATTCTTTATCAATTCATGTATTCTGTCTAATTGATAGTTTCTTTTTTCTCCTTGATTGTTCCATAAATCTCTGCTTTCATAAATCACATCAACTCTGTCACCTACATCATTCTTGAATTTTTTAATTATATCGATTGTTTTATCAGTGCTTTGTGACTTTCCATTAGGGTAATTTTTCCATGCTCCATCAAGTATGTGTATCATATCAACATCATTCATTTTAAGATCATCGTAAAGACATTCTTCAATGTATTGTTCTTCATTGTAAAGTGTATGTGCAATAACAAAAGTCATCTTTTCTTTTGGAATCAAATACAAATCTCTTTGCTCATTCAGTAATTTCTCAAACTGTTTATCACTGAAACTAGATTCTGGAAAAGCATATCTTATTTCATCTCTTAGTAAATTCTCAACAGATTCGACCATGGTCTTTCTCCATTAATCTTACTAGACAATCAGTACATGGTATGTAGCCATCTTTATTGCTTGTCCAATTTAACTTTACATCATCATCAACTCCATCAGTCCATACATTCATGAAAAAGAATATGCAACAAAGTGGATAATCATCTTCTACACCATGCCAAAACCAATTGTATTTTGTCCAATCACTCAACAGAACATCTCCGTCTTATGTATTCGGTTCATGTGTTTTTTTACTTCCTCATCTCTTTGATGTTCATATCTACAATATTTACAGTTCATTGTAAAACTCTCCACTTATCACTCGGTTTACCATATAATCCAAAAGTCTATGATACTTTACTTTAAATCCTTTTCCATGACCTTTTGTTCTATGATGTGCGAGTTCATGACACATTAGATCGATGAAAGCCCAATTTCCCTCAAGTCTTGATCTACCAAATATCCTTCCACCATGAAGTGTGTATCGATACAAATCAACATATTTTTTGTAAGGTGGTATTATTGATAAAGAATGTCTTCCACCGTATGTTGAATATATAATTCCATTTTTAAGAATTTTTTGTTTTACAACTATTCTATGTGGCTTCCCATTTGTATAGTATGCGTAACAACCACTCATATTGTCCCTATGACCGTATTTCATAAGTCGTTTGTTTCTGACTGAATGTTCTATGATTGTATTCTTTTCAATCTTTAGTATTTGATCTGGAAATCCATCTTTGATTTGTTTTGCAATTTTTCTACAAAGTTCTAGGTTATTCATTTCTTATTCCTCGATATTGCTTTGATTTGATCTTCTTTTGTCTTTGCACTTGCTTCATCAACCTCTTTCATGACTTTATCCCAATCAACTTTCTCACCATCTTTTTCGGCTTTATTTGCATCTCTGATTATCTTTTTGCTTTTTTCAGTTGCGATATAAATCAATAATGCATCTCCATCCATACTTTTTTCATTTCTTCTATTTGTTCTTCACTTGCAACTTTACCTCTTTTACCAGTTCTGGTATGGTATGATTTTCCTGCCATTATAATTTCAGCTATTGCACTATGTTGTTCATTTTCATATATTGTATCGGTTCTTCCATCTCTTTTATCTTCGATATATTTTGCAACATAATCATTCACTGGTGGCATCCTGTTTGCAATCTCGTTGAATTTTGCCCAACTTTCATTTCTCCATTTTTTTGCCCAATCCCAATATGCATGACCAATAAGTTCATGATATACAACTTCGTCAACATCTTCAATACGCATGTATGAATAATCAACAAACTCAAAAAATTGTTTGTCTGTGTTCCATCTACCACCAAATCTTGGGTTTGTTGAATACTTTACAGATATTCCTTTGACATGTTTTACAATTTTTCTTATTTGTTTATCAGTATTGAATGTTTTAATTACTCTATCTACTATCTCTTTTCTTGGTGCTGGTTTATCACCTCTTGCTCCACCCCAAGAACTTTCTGGAGTTGGTTTTGCAATATATACATAGGTATTTTTGTAGACTTTAAATCCATGACTTCCAATTTTTGCTCTTTTAGATCTGTTGACCTTTCTTTTTGGTTTGGTTATTGCCACTTGTTTCATAATAATAGTATATTATGTGCGTTATATAAAAGTATACAATAAAAAAAATTGATTAGTTTGTCATTTTTTGAGTTTTTGACCACAACATGGACAAACATCTTGATCCGCAAATGGATCATCATAATCTGGTTTTGTCTTGTTCTTTCGATAATAGAAAGTGTAAACCATCATTACTATTGGAGCAAATGTACCCATGACAAATGTTACGAGTGGATTGTCCAAAATTACAGGGTTTTCAATTACCGCATAAAGTATCATAAATAAGAACACCGATACTGTTGATGCTGTTATGTAGTTTCTTACGGTTATTTTTCTAATACATTTACTACACGTACTCTCCTCTACCATGAAATAATCACAAAATACAAGTATTTAAGTTAATTCAACCCAAACTTTATCTTTATTCTCAACAGCCCACCAATGTCTTTCGGTAAAATTGGTTACTTTGTTTCCATTATGGTATAATGTCATAAATGCTCCTCCTGTTTTTAATATCTCAGCATATACTTTATTTGCTCCACTTTTGACATCTTTTCCTGATATGAATAGATTTATTTCAACTTCATGATCATACCCTGTCCAACCAAGCCATATTGTTGCTCCTATTTCATTTTCATCTTCTGAGTTGTTTGGATCATTTTCTGTTTTTATTACTTGAAAATACTTTACAATATCTTCACTACTATTCCATTGATTTGGAATTTCAACTCTTTGTCCTTTGTATTGCTGTATAACTTTCCAACCACTTAGAAATGGCTTCATTCTATAATCTACTCGGTTATCCTCTTTATACGGAAATATTGAAAATGTACTCATACCAAAAAACACTCTCCACAAACTCTACGTTCATCATTGATAAAAGTATCACCATGTAATGACACACCGCAACATTGACAATTTTTTATTGATTGTAGTTCTATGTATGAGTATTGTTTGTAATCTTTCCAATCTTTCTTATCAACTGTTTTTCTTTCAATATCAAACTCTTCCATTTGTGGTGGTTCACATTTTTCATGTCTTATTCCAAAACCTCTTTTCCATAAAACTCTAACTCCTACCTCTACATTTTCTCCACAAGTTTTACACTTTGCCTCATATTTATTTTCAAGTGATATCCAGTTATCAGGATTTATTGTTTCAGCAACCATGATCTTTCATGCAACCTGCACAAAACTCATCACCGCATTTTTCACAACTGTCCACATCACTTGGTCTGTAACCTGTCATACATTTATCGCAACTTGTGCCATTCATGTGTTTTTTGATGTAGGTTTAATATTTATCTTTTTTTATTCTTTTCTTTTCTTGTCTTTTTCTTTGGTTTGGATTCAAGATTGCATATTACATTGTTAATTTGACATGATTTACATATATCAATACCGTCAATTACGTTCAATTCGGCATTACATTCCTTGCAATTCATAGATTTAACCTTTTTTCTAAGTATGATATACGCATATCTTTTTTCATCAACTGATATTTTAAATCAGCACACTCCTTTTTAAGATTTTTTATTGTGATGTTTTTCGTTTTATTGTAATTATTAGACCAATCATTTCTTCTTTTTTTAGCACAATCGGTACAATATTTCATTGTGAACATTCCACGTAAATTTGAAGAATGCCTTATAATTTCAGTTTCACAGGTCTTGCATTTTATCTTTATTTTCATCATTATCACTTTTAATTAGATTGTCTACATGTTTTTTCTCTAATTCTATTGACTCCAAAAACTCTGGTTTTTCATACACAAGTAAGTTTAAGACTACATGATAATATGCATGTTCTTTTTTACCTAAATCAGTATTTCCAAATAATATATGAATTGGGTACATCATTGTTTCGAGTATAAACATTGATTTATGCTTGAAAAACAACTCCCAGAACTTATCACTTAATCTATAATCTTCACCTATTATTCCAGCAAGTAGTAAGTCATCAACCGTATCTTTGAATTCCTGTGTATCAAACAGATTTACCATTCTAACTCCTATATCTTTCTGCATCACATATACACATTTCAAATTTTCCATCATCATTGTTTCCTGCATATAGAATGAAAAATCCTCTCTTTAGTAATTCTAGAACTGTTTCAGTTCCTATCATACATTGATTATCTGGATCATTTTCAAATGTGAAAACTACCATGGAATCATCAGACTCATCACATATAGATTCTCCTTCTAGACTATCGTTTACATAGCCTATAATTTCCTGTTTGTCATTTTCTGTCAACATGTATTTTCAATAATTAAAACGTAATTTATACTTATTTTAGAGTATTTTTTAGATGTGTTTTCAAATGTGACAACGTAGCTAAAGTTAAAACAACGTTAGCTACGTTGTGTGTTTCAAAATGTTAATCTATTTGATTTATTCTAACACATGTTATGATAGAATCTGATGATACTAGACATAAAATAAAGAATGTAAAAAAACTAGCAAGAAATATAATTAAATTACATGAAGAATATATGGATAAAAACAGATACTTAACATGGTCAAAGGAAAAAAGAAAATATATTTTAAAAAAATTTAGAAAAAGAAAAAGAAGTTACTACCAAGGATAGTAATTGTAACTTGCTTTTGCCATGTCTATCATGGCTCCAACTACAAAGTCTTCTCCTGCAAGATCACTGTATTTGAATTTACCAATCAATTCGGTATCTTGTTGCCACTTCTTGAGTTTTGCTTTCAAGTAGATTCTTTTTGTATTCACGAGTGAATCAATCTCCTCTTTGGTTGATTCAATTGGATTGTAGACTTTAAGTCGAATTTCTGCATTTGCTTCGGCTCCATCAATTCTCATGGTTGATTTGATTTCAGAATCTGACATTTTTCCAAAACACCAGCAACATAATAGACGGATATCCTCATCATCAAATAATCCATCTACATCAGTTCCCCTATGTGCATTTGGTTGATCCAATCTTCTATCACAAGTTGAACAATGGAATCTGTCATGTTTTAATGCTTCTGGATTGTTTGGTTCTGCCAATCCATATTTTCTAGCAATTACATTTGTTTGCTCAAGTGCTTTCTGTTGAATTTTTTCAACATCAATGTCAGCAGTTGGATTTTCCTCAAGAACTCCTAAAGCCTTTTCAGGACTCATATTTTTTTTCATTCTTGATTCCATTCTTGCTTCTCTTTCAGCTCTTTTTGCTTCATGCATTTTATGGAGTGCTTCCATATCTTTTTTCTGTCTTTCACGTTCTGT
>Ga0208644_1000514_pt1 | contig 33497 bp, 52 predicted proteins | sample VirMetDEL_Nov_18_FD_184517 | JGI IMG/M metagenome (GOLD analysis project Ga0208644, IMG submission 184517) | Aqueous microbial communities from the Delaware River and Bay under freshwater to marine salinity gradient to study organic matter... | ecosystem: Environmental > Aquatic > Marine >...
TCCTCCAGCTCCTGCAATACAATCTACTTCTGTTGTTAAATTAGAACATAGATGACTTGCTCCTCCACCTATTCTTGCACTCCCTGAATCCCAAAATCTATTATGTCCATTTCCACCTTCATAGAAATTAATAGAGGTATCATCACCTTGAGTTTCTTCAAAGGAAACCATTTCAAATCCATTTGCTGGTCCAGGATTAGCAATTATTTCAATGAAAGTTCCAGATGTTTCAATAAATAAACTATTAGTTCCTTCAATACCTGCAAAATTTACAAACATATCTGTCCCATCATCTGTAACACTCCAATTAAAACTACTTGATTGAAATTTCTCAACAGCAATAGTATCTGTTATTGTAGCATTATTAAAAACAACATTGTTAGTTGTGTTTAAGTCTTGGTCAAAGATATTAGTAGGATTTGAAGCTATTGTTTGATTATATGCCCATAAATCATAAGTAGCATTATATGTACTTCCACTATAAGTTTGGTTATAGGCATAAAGTGCATAAGTTGCATTATAAGTAGATTCATAGCTTGAGTTATAAGCTATACCATTTAATTGAAATATAGTTCTAGCATAAGTTTCATTCCATGAAGAATTTCCTGAACCACTTGAAATACTACACCCATACAAAGCACCTGATGAATTTGCACAAACTCCAATATTACTTCCAGTAGATAGATTATAAATAGTTATTTCTCCTCTAGGAGATTGAGATATAGTAAAAGGAATAATACTTTGAACTGCACTTCTTATATAAAAGTTATCTGTTCCATCTGTTCTTTGTCCAACTTGCCACCTATCTAAACCTGCTCTAGTAAAAACAATTAAACTTTGGTCATCTGTGCCGTCTCTTTCTAATCTTATTAATTGTCCAGTTGTTGAGTTCATATGTATATTAACTCCATCTTTATAATAGACTTTATTTAAATTAACAAACTCTGCATACATTTCTGTAGTTGGTAAAGAATAACTTATTCCAAATCTTGTGTTAATAGTTCCTGTTGTGCTATCTAATGTTTCAAGTGAGCAATGAGTATGTCTTGAACTATCTGTTAAAGAAACATTATGACATACTATCCAACCAATACCTTGATTAAATTCATTAGTCCAACCAACTCCCCCCTTAGAAGAATTTAATATATTATGTATTAAAATAGGTTGTCCTTCTCCAAACAAATCCTCAGTCCAATTTAAATAAATAGTTCCATTAATAAAATTAGCATTTTTGAATGTTACATTACTTGTTGTATTTAACACTTGATTAAATATATTACTTTGTGCAGAAGCTATTGTTTGATTATAAGCCCATAAATCATAAGTAGCATTATAAGTAGATTCGTAAGTAGCATTGTAAGCTATACCTATTGGTTGATATAAAGTATTAGCATATGATTGATTCCAACTAGAGTTATCTCCACTACTTCCAATAGGAGCATATAAACTATCTGTTAAAGTTTGGTTAAAGCTTCTATTTACAACACTATCTGTATAAGTATTAGCTGGAGCTGTTTGATTATAATCGTATAAGAAACTACTTAACCAAGTATAAAATGGAGATGATTGGTTATATGCCCAAGTATCATAAGTTGCATTATAAGTTCCAGAACTAGCAGTACTTTGATTATAAGCCCATAAATCATAGGTAGCGTTATATGTACTTCCATTATAAGTTTGATTGTAAGCCCATAAAGCATAAGTGGCATTGTAAGTAGATTCGTAAGTAGCATTGTAAGCTATTCCATTTAATTGAAATATAGTTCTAGCATAAGTTTCATTCCAACTTAAGTTACCAGTTCCTACTCCATCAGATTGATTATAGTTCCAAATAATAGAAGCATAAAGAGTATTAGCATAACTTTCATTCCAAGATGAATTATCCGATCCACTTCCAATTAATGCATAAGTTGCATTGGCTATTGTGGAAGTGATAAATCCTTGGTTATCTACATAAGTTATAGCACCAGTTGTAGTGTTATAATTATATAAAAAGTTAGTTACATTAGAAATAGATAGTGTTGTTTGATTTGAAAATCCGAAACGCATATAAGAATTATTTAAAATAGTACTCATAGATGAATTAGTGATTTGTCCTCCAGAGTCTTGATCTGTTCTACAGTTTAAAGTACTACCACTAAAACCATAAACATATTCATTTGCTCCACAATTACTTGGGAAGCTAGTTAAATTATTCCAATTAAGCTTATTTAATAAAGCCCAGTTAGCAGTTACATTGCCACCGCTAGTAATAGTAATACCTCTATCAGAAATCAATGTATCTGCAGTAACTGAAGCTGTTAGAAGCAATACTAAACAAAATGCAAAAAATATATTTAATTGTTTACTTTTCATAAAGCTATTATCTCCTTTTTTTCTTTCTACTTTTTTTTCTTTTTGCCATTTATTATCCCTCCTCAACATTATTTTAACAATAATTTTCTAGCTCTTTCTTTAGATGTTGGAGAAGCATAAGGACTTTCAATAATTTTATTTAATGTTATTTCCCTTTTACTTTTTAATTTATCCGATATTTGTTTAGAAGTTAATGTTCTTTCTCTTACTTTTGGATTATAATCTTTGACTCTCCTTTTTTTAGGAATTAATATTTTATCTATTATGTTTTTTCTTCTTACCATTTTATTTTTTAATTGAATTTAAAGCAGATAATCCTATGCTCAAACCTACTAAGCCTACACCAATATTAAATAGGTTTTTAGGTTTTAATATACGCTTAGGTTTTTTATTATGTTTCAAAGAAGAATAACTTTTTAATGTCATTTTAAGAATATTTTTTTATACCCCATTTTCTACCTAAGTTAGTGAAAACTAGTTTGACATTTATTTTTCTTTTCCTTCTCATTATTGGTGCTGTTTTTCTCAATCCCATATTATTTTATTTATATTGGTTTCGCATTAATCTTAGTTGTCTTTCTTGAATTCTTTTACTCATTCGATCTTCTCTTAATCTTCTAGCTTCTTCTCTTAGTCTTCTAGTTTTCTCTAAGTTTCTTTCTCTAATAGCAATATTATTTTGAGTATATTGTGATAGCTTACCTAAGTATCCATTTGGATTATCTTCTGGATGTCTAATATTTATCTCTCTATTAACTGCTCTTAGTTTATTGAATCCACTAGATTGTCTATATGATTTTTTAGCGTAATCAATAGAAGCGTGAAGGTTTTTTTCTTTTAACTGCTCCATTGCAGCTTGTTTTCTCTGGAATGCAATTTCTTTTTGCATTCTGTCAAACTCTTCACGCTCTTGATTACGACGATCTAATGTTCCAGCTATAGATTGTCTTATTTCATTAACAATACCCATTCAACTATAACCTCCCTTTAATCCAGTCCATTAAAGGACCATCTCTTATTAACATTACTAATATCCATAGTAATATTGCTAAGGCTGAGATTATTACGATTAAGTTTGTTATTGATCTTCCACCAGTACTACTTACATATCCGTCTGGATTATAAGTATATGTTCCATTAACAACTGCTCCACCATAACCTTGAGTTATAGCTGTATCATTAAGGAAATATTGTACAGTTAGTAAACCATTACTACCTATTCCGTTTTGTAATACTACAGATCTAACGACAGCAATACCTGTTCTATTTTGAATAAATCCAGTACCAACTAATTCTCTACCTACTACATCAGTTGTACAATTTGCTGTAGAACATAATGTAGTTGTAGCATTTCTAACAGAATAAGTATTTGTGCTTAATGTTGTTTGGTTAGCGATTGATTGAATGAAAGTTACGGTTATAATTGCACCGATGAAAATCATTATTAATGCTATTCCTTCTTTTTTAAATGCCAATTTTATAACCTCCTCAACATTATTTAGGTTTTTATACTATATAAATTTAAGTTTTATTTACCTGTTCATAAACATTTTATTAACCATATAGGCAACTAACATACCGACGGCAAAAGTTACGAAGGCAAATATTATGGAAAAGCTTGTAAGGGCAATTCCAAAAATTAATATAATTGGAATAGCAAAAAAGATAGTTGTTTCAAATCCAAAATTTAATTTACTTGCTGCTACAAAATAAAGTATAGATGCAATTAATACAGATAAAACAGCACTACCTATTAATTCATTAACTAATACACAACGAACATCTAAAATATTACAGGCTCCCATTTTAATCCTTTCCTATCAACCATTCAGTAGCAACTAAAATATAGATTATTATTATTGGTCCCATTACAAAAATACTTAAGACTTTATTCAAGTTATATAAGTAAGAAAATAATACTACAAAGTCACTTGTTATTAAAGCAAGAGTAACAGCCATAGGTATTAGTAATAATCTAAATTCTTTAGTAGTTAAATAAGTAGTTAGTGCTACAGCTCCTCCAATACCTAAAGATAATATCCCTGTTGGTGATGAAAATAATAATGAAAAATTACCAATTAATGTTGTCCAGAAATCTCCTGTTTGAATATTTTCTAAGTTGAATAATGTATTGAATATTATAGAAGATAAACTACAAGTATCAGTAGCACATAATTGCCCTGTGGCTAAGAAAAATAAGTCTAAAAATATAAGTATCAAAACAAAGTAAATTAATTTTCCCATTTTATTGTGTGAATAACCTCCTTGCTAGGAAAAAGAATGAAGCTCCACTAGTTAATATAGCTATCCCATATTTATTACTAAATTGTCCAAATTCTTCAATAGAAGGATTAGTTGAATAATTTATTATTCCAGTGTCTAACCACCCTAAATAACTAAAAGTCCATACCATTAAAAATACAACCATTATCTTAGCTTCTACATTATCAAAACCTTCTATTCCTCCCATAAACATTAATGTTCCGAATATAACTAATATCACGATTAAGAATTGTAATATTCTTTGGAAATCATATTGTAAATACAAAGTTAGTTGTCTATAAATAGAATAATCTCCAATGAAATCATTTGATACAAACCAAACTCTTGAAAATGTTAAATTCTCACTACTTGTTGAAATAGAGTAGTAACCTATTAAAGTACTATAATTTCCAGTATTAATAGATTCAGAAATATATCCTGCTCCTGAATTTGTTTGGTAAGATAATTGATAACCTGATGAATTAGTTATATTCATAGTAATTAAAGTAATACTTTGTCCACTGGTAACATTCAAAGCAAAAGTATAATTTGTGTTGTTTAATAAACTACTATTACTAGGGAAAGTTTGGTAAGTTGTATTTTGACTTATTTGTGTTCCATTACTTACTATGCTTCCTCCAGTTGTTCCCATTACAACTGTTCTTGTATCTGTAGTAGGAGTAAAACTAAAAGTATTAGTTGGATAACCAGATTTAGTGAATGTTGCAGTATAAGTAAAGTCAGGATTTAAGAAGAAAGTTACAAAGCCAGAACTATCTGTAGTTGAAGTTCCAATAGTAGTACTAACACTATTTATTGTTCTTGTAATTGTTGCTGTTACTCCACTAATAGCATTTCCATTTGAATCAACAGTTACAAATGGTGAAAATAATCCATCACTATTTGGAAGTAAATAAAGGACTTGGTTAGTTGTCACATTACTATAAGTTGTTGTTTGTCCATAACTTCTTTGTTGTGAATCTGCATTATCATAAGTTAATAAAGTAATTACATTTATTGTTTTATTTTGTGGGCTAAATGCAAAACTATAATTATAATTTTCACTACTATTTGTAAATGATAAAGTTTTATTTACATTTCCAGTTCCAAGCCAATAAGTAAAAGTTCCAGATAAACTTGCTCCAACATTTTCAAGAGCTGTTGTTTCATTTTTGAAAGTTATATTTAAATAAGGATAATTTTGTGGAGAAGATCCATATATAGTTAAATTGATTGCTCCAACTGATTGATTATAGGCTGTTAAATTAGTTTGTCCAACATTAGTAATAATACTATGGAACCATTGAGTTGTATTACTTCCGATTGCTGAACTAGGGATATCTATTGTACTTAATAAAGAATAATTATTTCCAGAAATTAGACTTGCAGTTGTATCATAACTTGTTCCATTATAATATAAATTGGCTGAACTTAATGTTTCTCCATCAACTATACTAACATTTGTTTGGAATGTTTCTTGAGATGTTTCATAAGTATAATCATTATAGGCATAAGAATTAGCACTACTACCAATAATTAGAGTAAAATTACTTGTTCCAGTACTACATAAAGTACTAGTAGAACCATTATTAGTTATTCCACACATAAGAATATTCCAATAATATGTTCCAGAAACAAAGTTAGGAATTGTAAATAAACTATTATTAGTTGTAGTATCCATTGAAATATTACTTATGTTAAATAATGATGTTGTACTATTATAAATTCTAATTGTTGCATTAGTTAAATTAATAGAAGTAGTTACTGCAGAAGCATTAAAAACAATACTTGTACTACTTGTTTGAGTTGCGTTATTTGGAGAATTTAAAGTAGTTGAAATAGAAGAAACTATTGGAGCTGATTGTTCTGCTCCAAACCCTATACTTGGTTCTTGTTCAGTATATCCTCTAATATAAATCCAATCACTATATGCTGTAGATGTAGCTGCAGTATCATGATACCTCATATAACCTATATACCTTTGTGTTCCTGTTAAAACCCCTGTTCTTGAAACAACTCCAGAACCACTATCTGTTTGATATTCTGCTAAGCCAGATGTTGTTTCATTTGCTTTTAATATAGCCCTCATATAAACAGTTGTAGCTTGTCCTCCAGAATCAGTAGATGTAGAACTAGTTGTTACTCTTGCAGTAGTAGTTACTGTTCCTACTGCATCAGTAGGTGAATTTCCAGAAGGATTAGGATTTGTATTAGCTGTTTGATAAAATTGAACATTATTTGCATTTGAATTTAATCTTATTCTAGCTTCACTTATAAAATTACTAAAGTTTTGTTTAGAAACAAACCAAGCATTTCCTGGACTTCCAGAAGTTATTGTATTTTGTAATTCTCCACCGCTAGCTGTCCAACTAGAACTAGAAGAACCTGCTAAAGCATTCCATTTAGATGAATCAACACTATCCCAATCATCACCTAAAATAAATGCTGTTGTAATATCTGATGTTGAAGAAACCCCAGAATTATTATAATACATATAAATTGTTCTATTACTTGTTGCAGTTAAACTTGAAATATTAACCCAAAATTGACAAGAGCTTCCAGTTATACAAGTATTGTTATATTTCCATTGTCCTAATTCATTTGTTTCAGTGTCGTCTACAAACCTAATATCATTAAAACTTGTTTGCATATTGGAATTATAAGTTACATTAATTAAAACACTTTGGTTTTGTAATCCTATTTGAGTAGTATTTATTTGTATTAATTGTTTCTTAGCCCAAGAATTATCCCACCAAGCCCAATTTTGTAATCTTTTTTTTCCAGAACCAGATATTAATATCCAATCCAATGGTTCGTTAGGTTTATTTTTTATTCCTGTAATCTTTAATTTATATCTTCCACTTGGTAAATTTTCACCATTATATTCTTTAAAATAAGTTTTACTTAATAAATTAGTTTGATTTTTAAAATTATTATCTATACAAGTATTTGTTCCATTAATATTTCTTTCACATACTCTATTATATAATGGTGTTATTTGATTTGTAAATTCTGTTACTTCAACATAATATTTAACATTTCTTGCATGAATATCTCTAAAATCTATATCATAAAGTAAAGGTATGGAATCATAATTTATTACTTCTATTATTGCGTAGGCATTTAAAATACTATCATCATTATCTAATAAAGTATATTCTTGTAATAATTCTCCTTTACCTAATCCTAAAAATAAAGAATTATATATTTCATATTTCCCATAGTTTTCTCTTTGGTCAATTCTCTTTTCTATTTGTTTAAATTCTAATTTATTATCAAATTCTAAAGCGTGTGTACTTGGTAATAAAATGAACACGAAAAAAACACTTACTACCAAGTACGATAAATATAATTTTTTCATCTTTTCGGACTAACCCTCCTAAAATTTCTATAAACCCAAGATACCCCAGCAAGTAATATTGAACCTACAAAAACAAACATATAAATTCCAGTAGCAAAACAAGTAGGTCTTCTAACTTGCTTTTCAAATGCTGTTTGAGAAGTATAATTAGTTGAATTAAATCCTGGAGTTCCTGGACAATTTAAACTACTTGTTCCTCTATTATTATCTAATGCTTCTTTAAGTGGATCTATTGTTGCAAAGGCAACTAAAATTATCATAAATAATACAACTAATAATGCAAAACCAATCGTTGCACCTTGTGCTTTTTTGTTCATTGGAACTTTTTACCTCTTAGTTTTTCATATAATTTTATCCTTTGTAATGATTCCCTATCTTTATTGTTTCTATATTTAGCATTAGGATCTCTTAATGCTCTTAGAAATTGTCTTTTTTCAAATGCAAGTGTAGCATATTTTACACCATTAACAACTTCACTAGGAACTTTTCTAACAGGCTTTGCATAATCTACTAAGTTTTCTTTGGTAATTATTGAATAAACATTATTAACTTGAACTTTTTTACTAGCTCCTTTCTTAACTCCAAAGTAATTTCCACCAAATTTCTTATCTAATTTCTTTTCTAAAGCAAGGGCTGCTTTCTTGGGATTAGCAACAAACACATCCCAATCCTTAGTTTGTCTATCTAAGAACGATGGTAAGAAAGCATTTAATGCCCTTGCACCATGAACTATCTGTTTTTTTCTTGATATGTTATCTTTTATAATTCTATCTACTACTGCTCTATTCTTATAGTATTTTAATTGTTTTTGTAATCTATTATCTTTTGCTTTCATCTTTTTCTCCTTATTAATCTTTTAACTGGTTTGAAAAAACTTCTCCCTAATTGTTTAGATAATCTTGCAGCTTGAATTTTTTTTACTTCAGAGAATGAATCTAATCTATATTTTGATTTTTCTATTCCTGAATCAATTAGTGGTATTTTTTTACCTCTAACTATTTTTCCTCTAAATTTATATTTATTAGAATTATAATAATTTAATGGAATTCTCTCGGCAGGTTTCCTTGCTTTTACTTTTGTTTGTTTTATTTTCCAAGTTGCACTTAAGGATTTATCAGTTATATAACTTCCTAAATCTTTAGCTTTTTCTTTTGTTATTGGAACTTTATTTATTTTTAAAAATTTCTTTTTTTGTTTAACATAAACATCATAACCTTTTTGATTTATTGGAGTTCCAATTGGTCTAACTTTACTACCAAAACTATCTAAATCATCAAAAGTACCTATTTTTGTTTTAGGTTTATTAACTTCTTTTCTAGGTCTTTGAATAACTCTACTTAATTGTTTTTGCCTTTGCTTCTGTTGTAATTTTTGTTGTTGAATTAATTTACTAGCTAATTCTATTTTAAGTTTTTCAACTGGTGTTAAAGCTAAATTATTTAATTGTGGTTGAGTTAATCTTTGTCCATTTAATAGCAAACTCTTTTGTTGAAGAGATAACTTATTGACACTACTCAATAAAGAAGTTGTTCCTTGATTAGCTTTTAATGTAAGGTCTTGTATTTGTGTTGTTGTAATTTTATTACCTTCAGGTATCTTTTTAGCTAAAGATAATACTCCTTCTGTTTCAATACTAACTCTTGGTTTTCCAAAACCTATTTGAGAAATAGGTTGTATATTTCTTCCTAATCCTCCAACAGCTCTAGGTAAACCAGCACCCAATAAACTACTTTTTATTATGTTTTGTTTTGCTATACTTTTCTCAATCCCTCTTGCAGAAGACTTAGCTAATTCTCCAAATGTACCTAAAGGGCTTGGTGTTGTTTTTTTAGTTTTTAATATTTCTTTAAGTTTAATTTTGCTTTTACCTATTGTTTCTAATACTAGTCTTTCTCCAGAAGAAATTGCTCTTTCTTTTTTAGCTACTTCTATTAATGGTTTTATCTTAATCTTACTTAATTTTTTAAAAGGTTGTTTGGGTTTTCCAGTTCCACTTAATCTATTAGCTGATTCTTTTAATATGGGAGGAGTTCTAAATTTCAATTCCTTTTTTTTCAGCATTATTTTTACATTTGATTTTTTAGATATACTTTTTCCCTTCTCAGAAAATAATCTTTTAACTTGTATTCTAGTAGAACCGCCTATTGTTTCTCTTTCTATATCAAATTTAGTTAATTGTCTTTCAAGTAAGAATTTAGTGTTTCCTTGTTTAATAGCTTTATTAAATTGTTCTTTTGTAAATGGTTCTTTTAATTTATTAACTATTTCTTCTTTACCGAATAGATTACTCATAATAAATTTTTTTGCTAAATCAGGTTTAACACCTTTTAATTCTAATTTTTTTACTACTTGTTTTTGAAATGCTGTTAATGCTTGTTCATCACTAACTTTCTTTCCACTTCTAATTTTATCAATAATTTTTCTACTAGGTCTAGCTAAAAATGATTTAGTTACAATTGGTTCCCTTACATCTGATTTACTAACTGATAATTGCTTAGTAACAATTTTCCCTATTGCTGTATCTTCTTTAAATTTTTTATCTTTTAATGTTTTTACTTGTTCTATTAATTCCCTAACCTCTATATTGAATTTTGTAGGAGAATTTCTTTTACCTAAAACAATTCCTGGTTTTTGATCCTTTTGACTTGCCTTAACTACTCTAGTAATTATTTGAGATAATCCTTCTTTTCCTTTTACTAATGATTGTCCTCTAATTAATACAGGTCTAACTTCTCCACCAATAAGTTCAGTTCCAGCAAATGTTTTAACTCCATTCTTTTCATATTCAGTAATAAATAATTCAAATTTTCCTTGACTTGTGGGTAAAGTAACTTGATAATTTTTTACTCCAGAAATATCTCCAGTTTGAGATTTTAATTTAAAGTTTGGTTCTACTTGTTCAATTATATCAGTAATAATATTTTCACTTACTCTAGAACTTGTTAATTTTATTTTTGGTTCTATTTTTTCTAATTTAGCCAAATTACTTCTTGATTTTAATGCACTTAATCCACCACCTCCAATAATACCTGAACCAATACTAGCAACAAATTGTATGGCTGCTGCTTTAGGATTTTCCTTAGCGAAAGTTTTAATTTCTTTTCTATTTTTTATTGCTTGTGCAGTAAATCCTGCACCAATAGCTAATCCTATTGGTGGAGCAATAGCACTTATTGCACCAATAGCTAATCCACTTCCAATTGTAGCAGGTAATTGTCTTTTAGTTTCAGCTAAAATATATTGTTTTTCTATCCTTTTTAACTCAGCATTAGCTTGTGTTTCACTTATTCTACCTTGAGAAAATCTAGTGAAAACATCTTCAGTTTTAATTTCTGCTTCTTGAAAAGGAGGGAGTATCCCTTTTCCAACATCATTGATGTTTGGTGCCCTTTGAGTTACACCTATTGTTCCTCTATTATTAGTTCCTTGAGGAAGTATATCTGTTGTTATTGTAGTGACTCTTTTGGGCTGTGGTCTTGTAGTTAATGTTTCAACATTTCTTTCAATTGGAGAACTATCTGGGCGTATTCCTTGTCTTGATAGTCTAGTTAATAATGATTTACTGACTGGTGCTTTACTAATAGAAGAAATTCTTTGAGATGGTGTTGCTTGAAAGAATAATGGAAACTTCTCATTATCTTGTAATCTTACTTGTGGATTAGGTAATTGTACCTGTTCAAAAGGAATACTTTGTGCTGAAAAACTAGGAACACTTCCTTGTTTAACTTGTGTTAATAATTGTGTTCTTATCTCTGCAGGTAAACTTTGTTGGAATTTTTTTTCAAGTCCAGCTATTATTTCATTATCAGATACTCCTTCTCTTAATTGTCTTGCATAATCTCTTAATTGAGTATCTGGAATTGAACTTAAAGGTATATTTTTTTTAAAAGCAACTTTCTTAGCTACATCTAATTGTTCTTTAAAAGTATTTGTAGCTGAAGCAATAACTTCTTCTGGTGTAGGTAATTGAGAAATCCTTGTTAGTTCTGCTTGTCCTGAAGCTAACTGTGTAGAAGCCCCACCTAATCTTTGAGATTGTATTTGCCTTTGAGTTCTAGGTATCTGTCTTATCCCTCTAGCTGTTTGTAATTGTCTTTGTTGTCTACCTATTTCTCTTTGTTGCTCTGTAATTCTTCTAGCTTGTTCTTGAGCTTGTCTTCTTACATCAGCACTAACAACTTCAACCATTTAATTTTTAGGTTTTCTTTTAAGAATTTGAACTTTTACAAATAAATCATCACTATATTTTATTGAAGGATTTATAGCATTAATTTGTTTTCTAGGAATAGTTACGCTATATTGTTTAGTTTTTTTATTTATAAATGCTTTCCTAATCATTACCTATCCCTCCTTGTATTTACTAGTAAAACTAACTATATAAATTTAAGTAAAAAAAATAAAAAAAATAAAATTTACTTTATAATTTTTTAAAGAAAGGTTTTGGATTATCTTTTTTTTCTTTTGGTTTAGATCGGAATGGTGAAGCAAAATTTCCTTTTTCATCTCTATTCCATTTTACTGGAGTATTATTGAAAACAAGTTTTTTATTTGCTTTTTCTTCCCTTTCTTGAAAATCTTTCATTTCTCTTTGTTTCATCTCTTCTCTAATCCTTATTCTTTCTTCATTAGTTAATCCAAATCTATCTTCAATTACATCCATCATAACAACTCCTTTTTCCTTTTCAGTAGTCTTACTCCTTATTCTATCTATAATACTTCCAGTCCAAGAATGGAAAGTAAGTGTACCTATTTCGGCTTGTTGTCCATTTTTAAATGATTTTCCTATGTCTTTCATTTTATCCTAATCCTGGGATATATCCAGATAATAAAGCTATTCCAATAATTACAGCTATTATTATTAATATAACTGTTTTATTTAATTTTTTACTATCTCCATCTCCAGCTAATTTAACCATTTCTGCATGACGAATACCTTTGATTACATGGTCTTGAAGTTCTGCAAATTTCTCTTGGGTAGTTTTTTCTTCCCAATCTCCAGTACCAACAGGAGTTAAATTCTTCTCTGGAATAATTGCTAATGGAATTTTATCTCTTCCATAAGTCATTGTCCAAATACAATCTTTTCTTTCATGGTAAGTTTTACCATTTATATTAAAGAATCCATTCTTAGGCTCTAATTCCATTGGTTCAACTCTATTATTATCATGTAGATATAATATTGCAATAGTTCTTGGTTTTTCTAATTTCCTTTTTCTAAAGACTTTTTCCCAAACCGAAGGTTTTTTATTAACCTTACTTTCTAATGAACTAGGTTGAGAATCATAAGAGAAATTATTATTTATTCCCAAATCTAATGGCTTTATCATTTATCTCCACCTCCTTTCATTCCTTCAAAATTAGGTCTTACTCTTTTACGAGTAGCATCTACTTTCCGAGTAACATTTAAGTTCATAGCAAATCCTTTATTGCTCATCCCACTTTCAGTAACATTCTCTCTTTTATTCCAAAAATATAAAGCTATTAAATTTTGTTCAGTTTTCATACCATATTTTTTTAATAAAGGATCTACATAATGCTTAGCTATATCTTCCATATCTGATAAAAATCTTATATTAAATAAAGGTCTTCCTAATTCACTTTCAGACAAAAAAGTAGTTCTAACTGTGTTACCTGAACCGAATGCAGCCTTATGTAAAAAGCTATGACTATTAACCATTTCCTCTGGCTCTGGAACTGGATAAGTATCCATCATATCTTGTCTTAAATCTTCTTGGTCTTCCATAGCTTCTTCTTTTTCTTCTTCCTCAAGCTCAGCTAATGCTTCTGCATATAATCTTTCTTTTTCTTCTTTCTTCATTTTACATTATCTTTTGTTCCTGAGTAAATACACTCGGTAACTCAGGTAAATTAGTTTTAGTTATTTTACTTTTACGATTAGCTATTGCTTCTGTAATTGCTAAATATGCTTTACTTTTTTTCCTTTTCATTTCAGCCCAAATCATAAATCCTAAGCCACCTAAAACTCCAGCAGTTATAATAATTTCAGATACCATCTACTTGTTTTATTAACCTCCATCCAGTCTTTTTAAAATCTTTATTTATGTCATTAGCTATTTCTTTTTCATTACCTAATTTAGCTATTTCTTTTAATAAAATTATGTCTTGTTTATTTAATTTCATTTTCTTAATCATCTTTTTATTTTTATTAGAATCTAATTTATCTAGTTCTAATTTCAATGGTTGAAATCCAAGCTCAGAAGTAAGAAAAGTAAGTTCTTTATTATCGATTCTTACTCTTCTTACTGCCGAACCATATACATAAACTTGTTGTATCATCTTCCCCTATTACTAACTCCTTTCATACTTCCATATTCTAAGGCAATGTATACTCCACCAGCTCCTGCTAAAGTAAATGCTAATTTATAGAAAATAGATAACTCTACTAATCTAAATATCCATACAGGTACAATTACTAATAGAGCAAAGGCTATACTAAATTTTAACCAATCCATTGTTTGTTGCTAATTCCTCCATTTTATTTATTAATCATGGAATCTACCATCATCCTGATAATCATAAGTGTCTACTTGTTTATCTCTTGAAAGAGATCCTTCAATCATAAAATATCCTCCTCCAGCTATACCTATTGTACCTAAACCTAATCCCATTAAGGTTGAATAATTTATTCCTGAATATCCTGGATATAATGTAATTATTCCCATTAAAAATATAATTACACTTCCTGCAGTTTGAAATAAACTTAAATCTCTATTAACCTTTCCACTTGCAATTAATATAAATCCTAAACCAAATATTGCAAATTGCCATGGAAAAGGAATTGATTTAAAACCATCAGCTGTTACCTCTGCTTCAAATGTATCTCCTCCTGAAACTGTTCCATCAGTACAAGACATTATACCTTGATAAACTCCTAACTTATTATTAAGTGATTGAGTTATAGTTACATTATAATAAGTAGCAGTTCTAGTCATTTGAACATTATCTAAAACTACGCTTCCATCAGGATATAAATAAGTTACATTACAAGTAAAACTAGATTGGCAAAATGTTCCATTATTAAAACATGGTCTTTTAATATCATATTCTGTATTATATGGGAAAGTATAATCTATCGCACTTACGAAACTAATTAAAAAAATTCCTAACATTAAAACCAATAATATCTTTTTCATTATGCTCCTCCTCCAAAAGGTATGAAACATCTATAAGCTGTTGAAACTGAAAATGCTTGTGTAGAAACATCATCTGGCTCAACACTTGAACTTGCTGAGGCATCAAAATAAGCTCCTTGAACTGCTAAACCTATTGCAACTCCTAACCATTCATCATCATCGTCTGCATTTAACATTCCCTCTTTATATCCTGCATAGTATTCTTCTATTGTAGGAATCCTTGCTTTATAAGTTGTATAACAATTATCAACTGATGTATTAAAAATTCCACTTCCTTGTTCATCTGTTTGGATACAACCTAAACCAGTTCTTGTAAATCCACTACGGCAACCTTGTTGATATATTTTCCCTGTTATATTTAAATTTCCACTTGTATCTATAACAAATAAATCATTACTTCCTAAAGTAGAACTATGTGAGATTTTATATTTATCTCCGTCAGAATTATCAAGTCCTGTTGAAACAAATCTTGTTCCTTCTAATTCATAATGTAATACTGCATCTCCTGTTGAAGCTTGTGTTAAATAAATTCCTGCAGTCGTTGTTGCAGTGGAACTTTCTCTCACTTGGAAAACCGTATCACAAGAACCGCCAGTTCCAATACATACATTTCCTGTATATGGTTGAATAATAACATCTCTTCCTATTGGACTTTGGGTGTTTGTAGTATGAGTTTGAATAGAAAAAACATCTCCACTCTGATTTATTAATGTTACAGTATTTCCACCTGTACCAAAAATAAACTTAATTGCTTGATGAGTATTATCTGCATTACTTTGTGCTTTCAAATAAATATCTCCATTATTCATATAGCCAGTTGCATTAGTTCCAACACCAAAGAAATTATTTGTAGCAAAAACATTACTATTAACATCAAGACTTGCATTAGGTGTAGTTGTTCCTATACCGACTTTACCATTTGTATTAACAAATAAAGAATTATTTATTGATGCATTTCCATTAACTTCTAAAGTTGTTGTTGGACTTGCTGTTGCTATACCAACTAACTGACTTACAACATTAGCATAAATACTTGGACTACTCTCTGTAATTCCATATATCCTGAATGGTCTTGTAGTAGACATAATCCTATTTTCTCCACCACCTAATAAAATACTCATATATTGGTCATCATCTGCAGCTGTTCCCCAATGCCATGCTAAATCAGTTCCTTGTCTTACTCTAAAAGTCTGTTTGTAACCCGTTGATGTATTTGTTCTTAGAACTAACTCTGCTATTGTATCATTAACAACTTCTAAACCTCTATGTTGAACATTGCTGCTTGTGTTTAATTCTTGATTAAAAGGATTTTGTTTAATTGTTTGGTTATAAGCCCATATATTATAAGTAGCATTAAATGTTGAATAAATATTTGTTGAGTTTAATAAGTTTTGAATATTAACCGTTGTATTAATAGAATTAACCCTATTATTAATTGTTGTTATATTTAATGCTAAAACACCATCTACATAATTAATTGCTCCTGTTGTTTGATTGTAAAGCCATTGTGTAGCTGAATTTGTTAAAGAAACAATTACATCTCCTGTTGTTGGAGAAACTGCAATAAAAGAATCTCCTGAACTTACAGAAGAAACATTTGCTCCTGTTCCACCTCCAGAAGAAGTACTTGTAGTTGGGTAATAAATAATTACTCCTTTAGTGTTATTCGAAGTTCCACCTATATTAACTTGGGCAGAAACCATACTAATCATTAATGTAAAAGAAACAATAAATGAAAGTAAGAGAATAGTCATTTTCATAAGTTATTCTTTTCTCCTACTTTCTTTTAAATTTAAATAATTCATTTATTAATCCTGTCTGATTTAATTAAATCAAACCAACATCTTGTAGACCACCAACTGCGATGTTAACTCCAGCTACCATTATTCCTAAAGCAAAGAATAAAGTTACTAGACCTAAGATAGTTGATGCTGAACCAGTTACATTACCAGCTTGTGCTAATACAACTTGATCTGCTACAGAAGGGATTAAATTTACTCCTATAAGGATAGTGATAAATCCTTCTAATAATCTTCCTAAAGCCATTTTCCTCTAATTATTTTAACCCTCCTCAATATCATTAATAACTTTTAGCTATATAAATTTAAGGTTAAATTTTTACTAGTAAAAAAGAATGAAATTTTTTGGATTTAATCGAAAGATTTTTAAAGATTAAATCTTTAATTTGAATGTAAAAGTCAATAAAATGAGAGGTAATTTAGTTCGTAATTATAAAACTGATATTGAACAAATAATGTTTAATAAACTTTCTGAAATGGAAGTTGAATTTGTTTTTCAATATCCTATTAGATGTAAATATGGTTATATTGCTGATTTCTATTTACCTGAATTTAAATTATTAATTGAATGTGATGGAGAAAGGTGGCACAATAAAAAAAGAGATAATGCTAAGAATAGTGTTGTAAGAAAATTAGGTTATAATATAATTAGATTTAAAGGAAAAGAAATAAAGCAAAATATTGATTTATGCTTTCAAAAAATACTTATAAAAATGAAAGGAGGTGATAAAAATGGTGATAAAAATTAATGTAAAAGTCAAAGGAATAGCTCCATTACTTATGAATAGATTTGTAATGCAAGATTCCTCTGCTTCAAAGAGAGGTAAGAAAGTTTATAATCCTGAAGAAGAAGCAGAAAAGAAAACTTATCGAACAGAAGATAAACAACTTTATTTGCCTTCAATACATTTCAAAACATCAATGGTTAAAGCTGCAACTGATTTTAAAATGAGTGGAAAAAAATCATATAAAGATTATGTAAAAGCAGGAGTATTTGTAAGTCCTGATGAAATAATCTTAGACCAACAAAAATATACTATTCATGAAGAACCAGTTGTAATTTCAAGAGCAAGAGTTATGTCTTGGAGACCAAAGTTTAAAGAATGGTCTTGTCAATTTAAAATTGAAATAACTGATGAATTTATTGATCCTACAACTTTAAAAGAGATTTTACAAATGGCTGGAAGATATAAAGGTGTTGGAGATCATAGACCAGAATTTGGACGTTTTGAAATTGTTGATTGGAAAGTAGAAAAGTAAAAACGAAAAGTTTATTAATTTCTTTTTTTTATTTATTTGGAATTGAACTCGATAATATCCGTACGTAGGATATCAATAAAATTTAAGGTGCGTTGCTGTGTTCTAATATGAAGCGTGTTTATTTGAGGTTTGGTCTTATGAGGATTCATAGTCATTAAATATATGATAAAAACTTTTGGTTTTGTACGGGTTTGTAAGGTATTGTCTTGGGTTGTGAGGTTTTGTAGGGTGTTTTGGATTGTGGAGTTTTGTAGGGTGTTTTGGATTGTATTGTAATGTAAACTAAGGAAAATAATAGTCATTAAGACAAAAACTTGAGGTACTGTCCTGTCATGTTTTATATTGTTATATTATGTTCTGTTATGTAATTTATTGTTCTGTAATTTAAGCTAAGGAAAATCATACTCACCTCTTTTTGAGAGTGACTTTTACAAAAAAATTGTGGTTTAGTAATGAGATGTGGAGTTAGTTCATGTCGAGGGAAGTTTTATATGGTATTGTCCAGAGAATTGCTGTCCGTTAAGCTAAGGTTAAATTTATATAGTATCTAATCTATATTTTAATAGGAGATGGTAAATGCAAAATAATTTTTCTCAAGAGATACCCAACCAAACTGAATGGAATTTAAATCAGTTTAAAATACAAATTATTGGAGAACATTTAATTAAAGCTACAGATTTTTGGGCTAGAGAATTTTATACTCGTTCTTTTAAACATTATAAAGCTATAAGAAGTGTAGCTATGAGTAAGTTTTCAGAAGATGAAATAAAAAAATGTCGTTCTATGGAAGTAAATATTAAAAGACAAATTAAAATTATTGATGGAATTATTAAACAAGTTTATCCTACAAATAGATTTGAAATTGAATTAGATAAATACGTAGAATATTTGAATAGCTTATTAACCAAATATGGATTAGATTTATCTACTAAAGAAGATACTGGATTATTTTAATGGTTAAAGTTATTAATGTTAATGGTTTTTGGAAAGAATTACCACCTCATTCTAAAGAAGGTATTTACTTAGATGGAAAATTGAAAGAAAAATTAGATAATATTATAAAAATAAGAAAACAAGGTTATGATGCTTTATTTATTATTGATGGAGATAGAAGAACAGGAAAGAGTACATTAGCTATGACTTGTGGAACTTATTTAGATCCTAACTTTTCTATGAAAAATATTGTTTCTGGAATGGATAATGCACTTAAAGTAATTGAATCATTACCTAATGAAAGTTTTGTATTGTTTGATGAATCTTCATTAGTTTTTTCTTCAAAGGATCATGCGACAAAAGCTCAGAAACAATTATTAAAGATAATTGATGTTATTGGACAAAAGAGAATGGCTATGTGTTTATGCCTTCCAACTTTTTTTGATTTGTCAAGACCAATAGCTAAAACACATTCCAGATTTTTAATTCATGTTTACACAGATAAAGATTTAAAAAGAGGAAGATTTGCATATTATTCTACACATAAGAAAGATAGACTATATGAAAATGGTAAGAGGAGATTTAACTCTTATCTTAATCCACGAGCAGATTGGTTTGGAAGATTTACCGATTTTCAACCACCATTTAATCAAGAATATTTGAAATTAAAGAAAGTTTCTTTACATGAAGCATTGAAAGGAACTAATAATGAAAAGGAAAAAGAGAATAAAATTAAAGACTTTATCCAAGAATCTTTGAAAAGAAATCAAGAACATAACCTTAACCTTACGGAAGAACAGTTAGGATTACTATTTGGCGTTTCTAAGCGTAGTATTAGCCGTTATAAACAGGACGCTCGTGATAAAGACAAAAGACAAGCGCCATAATAATAATATAACTTAATAAAAAAATAAATCAAAAAAGATTAAATGGTGGTTTGCTTAATCAAATGAAAGAAAATAAAAAAAAATTAAAGGAAGTCCTTCAAGAAGTTACACCAGCTTTCTCCTATCATTAAGTACTGACCACCTGGCTGTATCTTAATTAAAGAATGTTGTTCCATTTCATCAAAAACATTTCTTACTTTATTAGGAGGAATCCTAAACAACCATGTTAAAATAGTTCTTGCCTTTCCAACTTCTAATTTATTCTTAAAAGAAATCCTATTGAATTTATGTAAGTAAATTAAATATACTATAGGAATATTTTTTCCATTGGAATTATTCATGTTATTTTTTTAGGCTAAACTATTTAGATTAATTGTAGCATTAAAAGAATTGTAATCAATACTATCACATAAACCTATAGCTTGATTTTCTTTTGTACAACCTCCATTAACATAATAGTCTTGTACATCTAAACACCAAGCGAAAGGATCTTGTTGAATCTTTTCATAAAATTCTTTATACTCTGCAACATCATGTTGATAGCTCCAAACTACAAATAAGATTATTGCAAACCAACCTATTGTTTTAAAAACAGAACCACCAAATAAAAAATTAGCCCAGATTATTTTTCCATTCCAAGCAGCAGGATAAACATTTCTATAACCTCCTAACTTTCTTTGGATAAATAACCCAGGTTTAATTTCTTCTGTATCCTTTGGAGTTAATGCTTTAATAAAAAAATTTTCCTTTTCCATTTTATTATTTTTTCTTAGTTATTAACTCTTGAATTATTGGATGCATCTCTTGAATGTATTTTTGAATTTGAGGAAATGCAACTTCCATTTGTTTTTTAAACTCTAGAAGTTCTTCAACTTTTTCTTTTAATTCTGGATACTCTGCAGCAAACTTTTCTTTAATTTCTTCTTGTTCAATTAATTCTAATTGTCCTTGGTAATATTTTTTAAGTTCATCTTTTGTATAAACTTTTAAGTTTTGCTTAGATGTTTTTGCAGGTTTAGTTTTTACTTCTTCTTCCTCTTCTTCTTCAAAATCTTCATCGTCTTCTTCAAAATCTTCAACATCTTTTTTCTTTGTCTTAGTTTTTACCATTTATTTTTTACCTCCTTTCAATTTTGCTAAATGTAATTCAGGGTATTTTAATGTAGCTATCCAATAAAGAATGAAAAAATAAATTACAAAATAAAATGTAATAATAACAATAGGATAAGCAAACATTAATTTCCACCTACTTAATGTGGGATCAATAATTAATACAGCAAATAATACAGAAGTAAATGCAGTTATCCATCCTACTTTTTCACCAAAAGCTAACTTTATTATTTTACTTCTTTTTCTAGTAAAAGAAATATCTTTATTTATTTCTTCTAAAGTTTCTTTTGGAATAAAACTTTTAATTACTTTATATTTGTTATAAGCACTCATTCCTTGACTATAAGAAATTAAACTAGATAAAATGAAAATAGGAATTATAAACCAGTAATTACTTTTTATGATAAACATTATCCCTGCAAGTAAATAAGCACCAATTAATAAAAATTGAGATTGATATTCTATTTTAGCAAGTCTTTCAGGAGGAGGATTATTTATTGCTTCTTTAAACTCCTCCCATTTAGACTTTGCTTCAATCACTTCTCTTTTTTCTTTTCTTACCATCGTTCAATTTATTTAAAGTATAAAACCTTAACAGCTAATTGTTTTCCAAGTTGTTGTTCTAAAACCATTTTAAGAGTCTTTTCTAAATCTAAAATAAATTTTTCTAATTGCCCTTCATAAATTTCCATATGGAACTCTCCAACATAATTTCCAAAGCCATTAAACTTTCCATCTAGCGTTGTAAAGTGATAACTACAAAACACCTTCCTTTTTCCTCCATTACTAAATGATTGTACCATATTATATTGTCGTGTTCTGTATAATTTCTGTCATTGTTTCTTCCTAATTAATTTAATACCATAACCTTCCATTCTAATTAACAAGTCCTTAAGTTTTTTAACATCTGCTTTTAATTCATTTAAATCAGATTTCATTTCATATAGTTCTGTTATAATATCTGCTTCAAATCTAATATGGTTTCTTGCATTCCAACCACATAAATGACAACAAGTAAGTTCTTCCACACGAGTATTACAATTCTGGCATAAAACGTCCGTTTTTGTCATTTTTTACTTTAAAGGTGAAAACCCCCCCTGTTTAACATACCCTCTCTTAGTTCTAGGTCTGCCTAGTTTCTTTCCCTGTGCTTTAGCTCTAGCAAGTCCAGCTAAAGTTCTTTCCCTAATTAAATCTCTTTCTAATTGTGCAAAGGCAGAAATAATAGTAAGCATGGCTCTACCCATACTTGAATCTAAATCTAAATTTTCAGAATAAGAAATAACTCTAACACCTTTACCTACAAGGTTTTCCATATGTTCTACAAGTTCTTTTGTGCTTCTAGCCCATCTATCAAATTTATAAATTAATAAACCCTCAAATTCTTTCTTTAAAAGTTTATTATAAAGTTCCCATTGAACAGGTCTTGTTTTTCTTGTTGATTCTTTTTCTTCAAACAATTCATAATCCCAATTCATTCTTTTACAATACTCAATTAAAGGATTAATTTGATTCTCTAGGTTTTGGTCTTGTGTGCTTACCCTTACATATATTGCTATTTTCATTTTATTATTTTCCATAACTCCTCATAAATCCCATATTTTCTTTTCTTTCCATATTCTTTCTAATCTCAGCCGACTTTATCCTTTGTTCTTCTTTTGATTGTTCATGTTTTAATTTTTGAAGTTCAAATTGTTTTTCTAGTTCTATCATATGAAACTCATGAACTTCTTTATTTTTTTCTCTTTCAAATTCAATCAATTTTTTTCTATATTCAAATTCTTTTTTTTCCATTGTGAGTATAATCCCAAGAGGTGGTGTGTGACCTCTTGGGTACTGAAAGGAGATAAATGGCGTGAACCACTTACCTATCGCTTGACTTTGCAATTAAGCGACTATGAATGCCCTCTAAATAAAAGGGCAAAATAAATTTATGATAATGGAATCACAGTATATCTTGTGTCCATTCCTTCTCCTGTTTTCTTAACTTTAAAAGTTTTCAAATTTGGATTATCTTCCAAAATTACTTTTAAGGAATTAAGAACAGATTGTGGAACTCTATATCTTTCACCATTAACATCTACAACTTTAATTGTTACTTCTTCCCCATCTTTATTCTTGAAAGTTTCAGTTAATACTTTTAGTTCAGTTGAAATTTGGGATAACTCTATGATGTTTTTTGTTCGTGGCGTTGATTCAGATTCCAGTGCCTCTTCCTTTAAACTTTTTTGTTTGTCCATGTTTCTTTTGTCCTCCTTTGTAATTGTATGATTATGAGTTTGTATTACTTGTTCTATCCATTGATCCATTAATTGTTTTGTCATTTTAAATATGGTAAGGGGCGATAAAAAGGTGTGAAATTACTAAAGTTCTTAGAATTATCAGGTAATACGCCCCTTACCTTCACCTGACTATAAATTGATTTTTTCATTTTAACACCTCTTCTTTTATGTATTTCATATATTTTAAATTTTCTTGTTCTATCATTTTCAAATATTTCCCTTTCCAATATTCTGCACAAGCCATTGCTAAAGCTCCTAATATTAATGCAAATAAAAAAGCCCTCCAACCATCTAGTCTTGGAATAACTTCTCTACTTATTTGTTCTATCTCTGTTATTTTCACCATCTTCTCCAATAAATAAAATAATTACTCCAACTATCCCAAATGCAATTGCTAAAATCGCACTATAAACCTCATTTAAACTTGCACCTATAAATAATCCTACCGTTACTGCACATAAATCAGCACCAACACTTTTATTTAATTTCATTTTTGTTTCTCCTTCATAAACTTATTAATAAAATACATTAATAAAAAAATACAAACTACTCCAGCTGTTCCAATAGTAATTCCTAATCCTCTTATTCCTGTAAATTCAGTTAAAGCTCCAATGAAAATACCTACAAATAATAAACCAAATCTATCTAATTCATTATACCAGTATTTTCTATCTTTATCTTTCATTATCACTCCTTAATGCTTCTCTTAATGTTCTTTTCATTTGTCTGTAAATTCTATTTTCTCCTCGTTCTTCTTTATAATAATTCAAATATGTTTCTGCTAAGCCATAAGCTCCAACTTGTATTAAAGCCATAACATTTTCTACTTGTCTTTTATCTTGTCTTGTTTTCATTTTTTCTTCTCCCATTCTTTTTTACTTCTGTGTAAATGTCCTATGGCTAAAGCCAATTCTTCCATATATTTTTCATTCTTATTTGCATCTTCTAAACTACAATTTATAATCTCTGATAAGGATTTTTGTGCGTGTTCAAACATAGCTAATTTATTTACCATTCTAAATCCTCCAAAGTGTATTCTTTAAATGAACCTGTGTCTATATTTATTACATGAAACTTAGGTCTAAGAAAGTCTTTTGGATTTCCACCAATTAAGACTGCTTTCCCATCAGCTAACATTCTATATATTTTTGTCATTTTCATCACCTTTCGACTTATACATTATGAATGCAAATAAGATTACCATTGTAAATGAAAATACCAAAGTCATCATTTGATTACCTGATATTGAAAATATTTGGTAAAATCCTAAACCTGCTGCACTTCCAAATATGAATGATTGTATAAAAAAGAATATTTGATTAGGGTAAAGTATCATTTTATTCCATACCCCACTAAAATACCTATAAAATATGTAACTACTAACATTAATGCAAATAGGAAAATATCTAATTGAGTAATATAAAGACCAGTATTATATTTATTCATCTTAATTCCTCCTTTATTTTATTTATAATTAATTTAGCCATTGTGTTATTATAGAATACCTTTATTTCGCCTTTATAGGCTTGTGGTAAGCTTTTATTATTACAAGTGTCTATTATTGTTTGTGCGTTCATTTCTTCACCTCTGGAACCTCTAAAAGAGCTTTCACTATTACATCTTCAAAGGTTTCTCCTCTCTTTTTCCTTTTATTTAGTTCTTCCCAAGTTTTATCTGAAATTTGTATTGTTGTTGTCATTTTGTTTTATTATAAGTGGTCGTAGGGAAAAAGTTAATTTCCCTCGTACTCATTATTTATTATAATATTATAGATATACTAGTATTTAAATGTTTCTATAATAGAGTATATATTATAATTATACATAGTAATATGGAACTGCTCTTTTTATTTTTGGATCGTAAATTTCTACAAACTTAACTTCATTATATTTTCTTAGTTTCTTTAAGTTACAACTAATTGTACTTGTATTGATTTTTAGTTTTGCAGATAACTCACTACTTCTAAGAGGTTTTCTTGTTTTCTTTAAAATTTGTAATATTCTTCCTTGACACATTTTATAATAACTTCCTTTGGATTAAATAAGGTTTAATTCTTGCTTCTGCGATTTTTATATAGTCTGGTTCTTTTTCTATTAAAATAAAATCATAGCCATTTTTCGCACAAGCTATTCCTGTTGTGCCACTTCCTCCAAAAGGGTCTAATACTTTTCCACCTTTAGGAGTTATTAACTTAATTAAATATTCCATTAGTTTAATTGGTTTAACTGTTGGATGGTTATTTTTTCTTGTTTTAGTTTGATTTTCTGGGTTTCTTCCTCTCTTCCTAATTGCTTTTTCTGTTTGTGTTCCCATAGTTCCAAAGTCCCACTTCTTTTCTTCAAATCCATCTAACCCAAAATTCCTTTCACTCTTACTTGCCTTTGCACAATAAAAGAAACGAGATGCTCCCCCTTTTCCAGGAATACTTACAATATTTCCAATATTATCATTTGTTGTAGTATAAACATTTCCTGTCCCCCTTGTGTTAAATGTTTTTCTTATTGCTAAAGAATTAGAACCAAGTATTCCACTCTGTTCATCTAACATCTTTCCAGCTTCTTCATCTAGGATTATGTTTGCTGGGAAGCGGCCTAAATTATGTTCATAAGGAGTATTAATTATCTTATCTTTATCTTTTTCAGTTCTTCCATCTTGTTCTTTCCACTTTTGAAGGTGTTTTTTATCTCCACTTACTTTTATTATCTCCCCATTATTTATCCGACAAGCATCAATATTAATTCCACCTGTTCCCCATTTAAGAACATTCAAAGCAACATTCTTTTCACTTAAAGGTTTTCTAGCTACTACTATTGGTTCAACTGCTGGTTTTAATGCAGTTCCCCATCCTTTCCATTCGGAAGTGCCTTTAGTTATGTCGTATGTTCCATCTTCATATTGATTTTTTGCTACGAATGTTTGGTTGCCGACTTGATTATCACCAGTAGTTCCAGCACCTTTTTCTTTACCGATAACCACCCTCTCATTCCCCTGCAACTTATCCACCGCCTTACCTATATTCAGAGATTTCGGGAATCCAGAACCATAAAGCCACATAATACAATCTCTTATTTCAAAACCAGCATCTTCAATTCCACAAGTCATTCTATGGTATGTTCTTGTTCCTCCGAAAGATAAAAGGAATCCTCCTGGTTTTAGGACTCGCAGACATTCTTTTGCCCATGAATACATAAAGTCTTGTAAAGCATTTGGTTCTGTCTTAAAATATCTTGGTAACGCCCCTCTTCTTTTAACATAATCTTTATGCCCTAATTCTCCATTTGGGTCAGAAAATCCTTTTGCAAAATGCTTATTTGTTGTTGTGTCAAACTTATCCCACTCTTTTCCCATAAATTCTAAACCATAAGGAGGGTCAGTTATGATTGCATCTACCGAATTTTCCTCTAAGAGTTTTAGTTCTTCTATACAATCACCTTGAATTATCATTATGAATACTCCCTTGTTTTCTTTAAAACTTGTAATATTCTTCCTTGACACATTTTATACACTACTTTTTAATTTAGAAGGGTTAGTAGGCATTTATATACTTATAGAGAGGTAACGACCTCTCCTATAAGGGTAAAACCCCTGCTAACCCTCAAAAATTTAATTTTTTCCCTTTGAGATTTTATTTTTTCCATTTTACACCAATCCAGAATTTTTCATACTTATAACCTGATAAAGCAACATTCATATCATCTTCAGTAGCTCCAAAGGTCTGTTGAAGTGTATTTTTAATAACTACATCTGACTTAGGATTTACTTTATGTTCTTTACAATAATCACTATATTTCTTTCTTAAATCTTTCTTATTAATCTTACCTTCTCCATCTTCTTCAATTTGATCATAACAAAAGGCTATAAAACTATTACTTTTCCTAATCCAAGTATTTTTAACTTCTTCTGTTCCTTTACTTGAACTAAATCTTCTATTTTTTAATAATCTATCAAAACCATCTAAGAATTTATTTAATAATCCAGAAAGTTCAGATTTTGTAGTAATTTTTTCAATTATATCTTCATCTCTTATTTTTAATCCTTCTTTATTTTCTGCTTTATCATATTCATCTTTAGTTACAAAAGTAAATGGAAATTCTAATAAAATCCATCTATCCCAATATCCTTTACTTAAATCATAAGCCATTGGAAGTTCATTACAAGCAAAAACCATTTTAGCATAATTTACAAATTTTATTTCACTTAGAAATTTCCTTTTACCAGAAATTTGGCTTCTTCCAGTTAATGCTTTAAATGTAGAAGTATCTTTCAAATCTATTGATGAAATATCCCCTGCTAAATTAATTTTTTTACCAAATAATTCTGAAATAGAAAAAGAATCTGGTTGTAACTGATTTAATGGAATAGAAGCACAATTATTAATACCTATTATTCTTTTTATTAATTCTAATGTTTTATCCTTTCCATTTCTACCATTTCCTACAAACATAAATGCTTTTTCAAATAAATATTCATTTAATAAGGCAAAACCCCCTAATTCATATATTACATTTATATCTTCTTTATGGGCTAATACTTCTTCTAAAAATACTTCAATTTGAGGACAGGAAGCCTTAGGATTAAAAAAAACAGGTAATTTATTAAAGAATATTAAATCAACATTAAATGGAGTAATTTCTCTTTTTTTTATATCTAATATTCCATTTTCAACAGGTACAAGATATTTATAATTTGTATTAAAAAATTTATCAGGTTCTATATATGTATCTGCTTCTATTTTAGCAATAGCTTGATTATAATAATAAATTGAAAAAGTATCTCCTAATAATTTTCTTAATAATTCTTTTACTTCACTTCTTCCTTGAGGTATATAAATTCCTTGTTTATATACCCACATTTCACTGTTTTTATCATCTTTAGTAGTATATATCTTTAAATGATTTGAAACATATTCTACAAGCGTTTCTGAGGCTTGGTTTAATTCTTTATTTCTTAAATGAGTTAAAAATCTTATTTTATAACTCTCATCTTCATATTCATCAAAATCTATAACTTTGTTTCCCTTTGCAGTTTCATAAGTTTCTATTTCTCTTGCTTTTATCTCAATAACCATCTCTCCGCCTCTTTTAATTTAATTGGAGCTACATCTTCCAATAATTGTTCTTGTTGTTTCTGTTCTACATAATGATAATATTCTTCTGGGTTCATTGTATTAATTTATCAAATTTAGATTTATTACAACTAGGACATAAGGCTTGTAAGTTAGAAGTTTCATTAATATTTTTTGAACCATTCTTATATGATTCTCTTTTTGAATATGGGTGTATGTGATCTATGTGTCCAACTTCATTTCCAAAATTGCTTTCTTTAGAATATTTTAATTTTTCTCCACATTGATTACATTTCCATTGTTGTCTTTTAAGAACATTATATCTTACTTCTTTATTAATAATTCTAGATTGTTCTTTTAATTCTTCTTCATCTTCAAATTTAGATAATGATTTTAAAAATTTATCAAACTTATCCTTATCAATTTTAATGGATTCATTTCTAATATACATTGCTAAATTAGGATGTTTAAAATCTAAATAAGGCAATAATTCTTCTGGAAGAAAATAAATTTTAGTCATACCCTCACCTCTCTTTTTACAATTCCATCATCTGCGATTCTTTCAAATAGAATTAACATTATTCCAAATTTTTCTTCTTTAAGAACTAATCTATCTTTTGTTTCAGGTAAAAATTCAATGATACCATTAAACCATTTACCTGTTGTTAAAGTAATATGAACAGAATCCTTTCTATCTTTAAAAAATTTAGCCGTTTCGTATATCGTTTCGTTTCGTTCCATACCTAAATTAAATTATCCTACTATTTAAACCTTTCTTTTTTCTCCTTTTTACCGAGGGCAAATTTAATACCCATATAACTTAAACCAACTCCAATTAATAATATTCCTGGAATTAATGGAATAACTAATCCTATTACTCCACCTATAACAAAACTTGCTCCTAATATTATTCTTGTATCATCTTCCATTATTTATAGATAGTTTTTTTTAATTTTCTTTTTTTATAACATTTAATACAAAGTTTAGAACCATCGTTTTTTTCTCCACCACATTTTTGACACTTCACTTTTTTATGGTTAGACATTAACATAATTAAAATAGAAAGATATATAAACTTTACTAAACTTAAATCTCAACGAATTTTTCTCATTGTGTTATAAGAAGGACAGGGCAAGGATTTAGACTTGTTGATCACTTCTTATAACTAACTTATTAAGCGTTTCTGTTTTATAAACATTACCCATTCATAAATATTCTATTAACTATATAAGCTACTAACATTCCTACTAAAAAGGTTACGAAGGCAAATATTATTGAGAATCCTACAAATATAGTTCCCATAAATAATAATGCCGGTATAAAGAATAATATTGTCGAAGCAAAATCTAATCTTAATCTATATGCTGCTACAAAATAAAGTATGCTCATTAATAACACAGCTAATATTGCAGTACCAGCTATTTGATTAACAATTATACATCTAACATCTAATAATTCACATTGTCCAATTAATTTGTTTGTATTTGTTGGAGTTGGTGTTGGAGAAGTACTATCATTGTAACTAATAGTTACTAGATTGTAATTTGTTGTATTTAATTCAATAGAAAGATTGTATAAGGTTATTCTACTTGAAGAACACAAACTCACAGCATTAGAATTAATATATTCACTTACTTGCCCTGAAACTGTTCTATAACTAATATTTGATAAAAGGCTACAAGATTTAGTTATTGGAAAGCTAAATGAAGCATTTATAGACTCTTGTAAAGAAGAACTTATGTTTTTATAGGTATCATTACTAAATATTAATTTAGGGTAACTAGAGCTATCTAAATGCGAATTTTGAGTACTCCAATTAAGGCTATCTGTAAAATTAGCTATAAACCCTCCATTAGTATATGAAGCATTATATATCTCAATTTTATTAACACTTATATTAATTAAAGTAGTATAAACAGTTATTGAACTAAAACTCATAGAAGAATTACTTCCTGTTGTATTTAAAATTGTTCCAGAGTTTAAAGTAACTGCACTAGATAAAGGTATAACTAATAATAAAAGAAATATTAAAACTCTCCATCTCATGTGTAAAATCCTCCATTACCAAATGCTTGATAATAACAACTTCTACCAAAATTCCTATAACTCCAACCAGTAATATTTACATTGTTTTGCACAGTAAATGTTCCTGTTCCTGTACAAGTTATATTATTTCCACTATCTATGACTACATTAGAACTTATTACACAATTATCTGAAGCTACAATATTCCAATCTCCTGAAGTATATGTACATGAATCTCCTCCTCCACCAGTTTCTGCATTACCCATTTGAAAACTACTAAATAAAACATCATCACTTCCAGTTCCTCCTGTAAATACATAACTTAAATTCTGACTTATATTATTTGAATTTGAAAAACGACTTTGAGAAATACTTGCCCAACCTCCACTATCTTTATTTATACCAACATTCCAACTACTTCCATTATTTGTAGAATTTGCAAATACTACATTCCCACTTGAATCTGTTGCATCTTGATATAATATAACTATTTCATCACTTAATGTAACTGCTATATCTGGACTTAATGAAGCTGTACTATCTATTTCTCCACAACTCCATGAAGTTAAAGAATTATTGCTTCCGTTTGCATACCATAAATCTGAACTTTCAATATAAGCCATATCTATTCTTCCATTAGGTCTAATATTTATTGTAGGATTTTGATAAGGTAAACCTGATATTACTCCTCCACCATCACAAACTGTATTTCTACTTCCAAAATTATCTATTGATGACATTATGGTTAATGTATCTGTTGTACTATCAACTATTGCAACAAAAACATTATTATTTGAATCTACTGCTATATCAATATTATCTGAATCTGATGCACTAAGTAAACTTATACCTCCTGTTGTATCATTAACAAAATAAGCACTTGATGATTGAATGGTTGCACATTGAATATTATTTACACTATTTGTAACACAAGATAATATTGTATCGCTTGAAAGTGAACTTGCTAAAGTCTTTTGAGTAAAACTAGCTCCTCCATTTGTTGAATTATAATAATAAATATCTGATGTAAATGGAGTATCAAATGCATAAACTAATATGTTATTATTTGGATTACAAGTAATTCCAACTGAGGTAATTGTTCCTGCAAGTAATTCTTTTGTACTCCATGTTGTTCCATAATCTGTTGAGTTTCCATACCATAAATCACTATCTGCTCCTTCATAAGCTACATGATAAACTCCATTGTTATCATAACAAATACTGCTAGAAGGACTATATGCTGTTGCTAATGTTCCTACATTTGCTTGAATTATTGTTGAACTTTCTCCTATATAAAAAGTAAAATTACTTACATTCTCTGGAATATTAATAATATATGTTTTATTTAATTGATTTCTATTTAATCCAGTTGCATAAGTTCTATCTTCAATAGTATTATTTACATAAGTTAAATTAGCATGAACTTTAAATCTATATGCTCCATTATTTGTTCTTGAATCATTTATAGAATAAGGGAAAACTTCTAAGGTTGTCATATTGATAACTCTAATATCAACATCTAATTCATCTAAAAAGGTTGTTGTAAAAGTCCATGTCTTTGCACTTTGTCCTATAATACTTCTATTAATATCTCTTACTTGTTCTTTAATATCTTCTATATTACCTATATTATTAATTTCCTCATTTGTATTATTTTCTTTTTTATTATTAATTATAAAAATAAAACTTGTTATTACTAGAACTAAAATCAATACTATTAATATATTTTTTTTTTTATTTTCCATTTTAAGCACAACCTATGGATTCAACCAAAGTTCCTGCAACATAAGTATTTAGACAAGTTCCATTAAATCTTTGGTATGTTCCTCCTGTAAAGTGTAAGCTATCTCCAACACTAACATTACCTGCAAAACTTGCGTTTTGATTATTGTCTAAAGTTAAAACTGTTTGTGATGTTTTACTTGCGTCTGCTACATCAAAGAATAACCTTGAATTAGCATAACTACTTCCTGCTTCTGTTCTTAATCTTGCTGTAATTACATTACCTGCTGAATTAAAGAAATCTAATGCAGAATCTGCTCCACTACTTGATCTTTCATTTTCTATTCTCAATCCAGTAGTAATTGCATCTGAATTATTAAACACTAAAGTTAGAGAAGGAATTGTTGCTCCTACATCTGATTTCTGTCTAAATATAGCAAAACTCTCAAAAGAATTATCTGCTGAATTTCTTGAATTTAATCTAAACATATCATTATTAACATCTATTTCATATTTTCCATCTGGTGTTGTTTGGTCTGTTTCTATTAATTCTATATCTGGATTTCTACTATCTATTCTTATATCTGCTTGTCCACCATCTGTTGAATTACTATTTATTCTTAATAGTGGTCTACCATTGTTTGGATTCATATTTTGAAGTACTAATAGATTACTTCCTGTTGAACTTGGATCAGGATTATCTGAAGTAATTGCAAATGTATTTCCTCCATAGATGCTCATGTTAAATACCCATTGTGCTAATCTTCCACTAAAATTACTTTGTGCTAAAGCTGAAAGATTAGTTGTATTTATTGAAGCAAAAGTTACTATACTACTTCTATTTACTGTTTGGTCAAAGATATTACTTTGTCCTGCACTTGTTTGATTATATGCAAAGGTATAAACATTTCTTCCATTAACCCATAATTCATTTGAAAAATTACCTATTGAAGCATTTGTTACATTAAAAGTAACTGAAGAACTCCTATTTAATATTTGGTCAAAAGGATTTGTTGCTATTGTTTGATTATAAGCATATAAAGATAAAGGAGTTCCATTCTTTGCATAAATCTCTGTTGAGCTATTTATTATTCCATAACTTCTTAATTCTCCACCTAACCATATATCGTCAGCTACAACTAAGTCTGCTCCTAATCCTCCAGCTCCTGCAATACAATCTACTTCTGTTGTTAAATTAGAACATAGATGACTTGCTCCTCCACCTATTCTTGCACTCCCTGAATCCCAAAATCTATTATGTCCATTTCCACCTTCATAGAAA
>Ga0208644_1000515_pt1 | contig 33492 bp, 37 predicted proteins | sample VirMetDEL_Nov_18_FD_184517 | JGI IMG/M metagenome (GOLD analysis project Ga0208644, IMG submission 184517) | Aqueous microbial communities from the Delaware River and Bay under freshwater to marine salinity gradient to study organic matter... | ecosystem: Environmental > Aquatic > Marine >...
AAAGAGGGGCAAAAAACAAATGAGGAAAATGAGATGACAAAAGAGTTTCTTATACAAATAATAAAAGAAGAACTTGAAGCAGTACTCGACGAAAAACGTAAAAAGAAAAAAAAGAAGAAGAAAAAGGAAGGCAAGAAAGATGCGTGCTATTATAAAGTTAGAGCACGTTATTCTGTTTGGCCTTCTGCTTATGCTTCCGGCGCACTAGTTAAATGTAGGAAAGTCGGCGCAAAGAACTGGGGAAATAAGAGTAAAAAGAAATGAACAAGCAAGACCTTATCCAAATAATCCAAGAAGAAGTCGCCGCTATTCTGGATGAAAAGAAAAGTGAGAAAAAGAAAGCAGGAACTGAATCTAGTAAAGAGAAAAATTTAGGTGACTGGTTCGACCGGAAAGCCGGCGGCTGGGTAGATTGTAATACTTGCCGAAAAGATCCAAAAACCGGAAGAAAGAAATGTAAAGCCTGTGGCAGAAGTTCAGGTGAAAAAAGATCAAAATACCCTTCTTGCCGACCAACACCAGGAGCGTGTGATGAAAAAGGTCGTGGCAAGTCTTGGGGCAAAAAATCAGCAAGAGGTAAAAAATAATGAAAATCAAAATAAACATAACAGAAGGACATGGCTGCGGAGGATGCGGAGCTTGTGATAGTTGCGGTATGGGCAAAATGCCAAACGCACACAATGATGAAGAAGCAAGGATGCATAGAACAACTTTGGCCCATCTTATGGCAGACGTAAAAGTACTTCTCAGTATGATAGAAGATGGAGATGATTTACCAGAGTGGTTGGAAACAAAGATAACCATGGCTGGCGATTACATGTCTTCCGCTGCCCGATATATTGCAGGTGATGTCGCAAGAGAACAAGGACAATTAGAAGAAGGCTCAAAAAAAAACTTTAGTGAAGGTCTAATTTATCACTTAGAAAACAACATTCCTGTTAGTGAAAATGTTTTCCGTCCTGGTTCTGACGAGTATTTCAAACTTTTCAAAGAAGTCCGCACCCTAAACGAGAAAGGTATGTATGAGCTTACAGAAGAAGAAGAGTTTTTTATAAATGAAACTCCTGACCTTGGAGAATGGGGTTGGTGTGAAGAAGAGCAGCAAATGGTTCCTCTTGATTTTCCTCTTTATGAAAACGCCTCTCAAGAACTTCTTGACGAAAAGCGTAAAGCAAAGAAAAAGAAAGACCCACCAATAGGAAAGCCAATGAAAAACGCTGGTGGAGGAAAGAAATATAAAGTTTACGTCCGCTCCAGTTCTGGTCGTGTAAAGAAAATTACATACGGCGATAGTAAAGGTGGTCTAAAAGGCAATTGGAACGACCCTGAAGCCCGTAAGTCATTCGCCGCAAGACACGACTGCGCTGGTAAAGCTAAGAAACCTAATAAGAGAGAAACAGCTGGTTATTGGGCTTGTAGGGCACACAAAGACTTTGGAACAAACGTTTCTGGAAGGTTCTGGTAATCTTGGATTATCCCTTCATAGAAGAGCACATCAAAGAAAACATTTATCTTCGTGAGTTTAAGGAAGATGTAGACTCCGGGGAACTCAAGTGGCACATGGATCAAGAAGATCGTGAGGTCAAAATAATAAAATCTAACGGATGGAAGCTACAACTTGATAACCAGCTTCCTATTTATTTGGAAGAAGGTAAAACTTATTTTATAGAAAAGTTTTTATTTCACAGAGTAATAAAAGGAAAAGGAGATTTGGTTGTTGAAATAACCAAAAAGTAAATTATGGCAAGATCAAAAATAGACGTAGAAAGCATAGGCTGGTCGGAACAAATAAAAGAAAATGTTTCCATTTCAGGAAGTTTTACTGTTGAAGGCCAAACTTCAATACCATCATCAAAAAAAGTAAATGAAAAAGCAATAAGCTTGGATGGTGTTGATGACAGAATAGTTGTTGGAGACTATGACATATTTACTTTTAGTGATACAAATGGGGATTTGCCTTTTTCTGTTTCTGCGTGGATTTACGTAAACGATGTTAGTACCGATATTGGAACTATAGTAGGTAAATTCACTGCAACCGCTGATGGTAACGAATGGATGTTCAAGCAAGAACAGGGCTATTTGCATTTCTATATGTACGATTTTAGCAAGAGTGGAACCGGCGATCAAAAAAGAATAATAGCAAGCAGCGCAACCGTAACTAGTAATACTTGGCATCACGTTGTTGTCACATGCGACGGAGGCTCTGGATCAGCAGGCTATACTCTATACACAGACGCAGCAACAACTGCTGGAACACAGCAATTTACTAACAACTACGAACAGGTCAGAAACACAAACGCACCTCTCACTATTGGTGCTGCTGACCTCGCCACTGGAAACAGAATTTTTGAAGATAAAATAGCAGATGTTGTTATTTTTAATAAAGAATTATCTTCAGCAGAGGTTATAGAACTTTACAATAGCGGAAGTGTAAAAGACGTAAGAACCCATTCAGCTTATAATAATGTTATTTCTTGGTGGAAGATGGGCGATGACCTAGATTCAACATCAACTGATGGGATTATAGATTATGTTTCTGGGTATCACGGCACCGTAGAAAACGGAGCGTCTATTGTAAGTGAAACTACTTTAGGAAGTGACAATGTAGGTCCAATAAGTATCACAAGGTCAGGAAGCTTGGGTGTTGGAATAGAAAGTCCAGAATCAACACTGCATGTTGCTGGTAGAACTAAAGTGGACGGAGACCTTATTGTCAGTTCTAATACTACAATTGGAGGGCATGTTACATTTAACAGAGGGCTTACATTAACTGAAAAATCCTCTGACCCTTCTGACCCAGCAGAAGGAAGTTCTGTGTTGTGGATGTCTGATGGCACCGGTTCTGGTGATGACGGCGATATAATGATGAAGATTACAGCGGGTGGAGTCACCAAGACAATAACACTTGTAGATTTCAGCGCATCATAAAAAACACTTGACAATAAAAAAATAATGTGATACTAATAGTTTTATGATTAGAATTATTGGTAAAATACCCCATACTATAACCATTGCTTGTTCTGGTGGTATAGACTCGATGGTCTTTACTCATTTCCTACTTCAAGGGCGTAAAAAAGTAAATTTAGCTTACTTCAATCATGATACTCAGCATTCACATAAAGCTCAAAAGTTTGTTGAAAACTATGCTAATGACAATAACTTAAATCTATTTATTGGTAGAGTAAAAGGAACAAAAGGCAAACGTTCTCTTGAAGAGTTCTGGAGGGACGAAAGGTATGATTTCTTGCAGCGCATTGGCAGCGACTATACTATTACTTGTCATCATCTCGACGATTGTGTAGAGACTTGGCTAATGTCTGCCTTTCACGGGCAATGCAAACTAATACCATTTCAGCGTAACGAAAACATTTTTAGACCATTTCTTCTAACATCAAAAAAAGTTATAAAAGACTACGCCGAAAGAAAGGGTGTGGAATGGTGCGAGGACCCATCAAATCAAAAAACAAATTTTATGAGAAACCACGTAAGGCACAAGGTTATGCCACAGGTTTTGATGGTAAATCCGGGAATAAGAAATACGATACGTAAAAAATTAATTGAAACTTATTTATAGAGTCTGTTATAAATAAACCTATAAGGGCCTATAGCTCAATCGGTTAGAGCTACAGTCTCATAAACTGTCGGTTCCTGGTTCAAGTCCAGGTGGGCCCACTTTACTTTCTAACAAAGGAGAAACAGAATGATTACAGAAAGATTAAAGACAATTGTAGAAGAACTTGTTTCAGCCGAAGCAGACGCTCAAAAGTGTGAAGAAGGAAATGCTTCAGCAGGTCGCCGAGTTCGAAAAGCTTCAATGAATGCGATCAAAGAATTGAAAGAACTTCGAAATTTAGTTTTAGACCAAATCAAGAGCGAGTAAATGGCAACTAGAAGATCAAGGACGTCCTCAAGAAAACCAAAGGTTCTTAGAGATCTGACAAACCAAGAGTCATTAGATATATTGACGTCACTTTTGGTTGATCAGCACGAGATACTTGGGTTTAAGAATCATAGAAAGCACAATCTGAAAAAAAATACATTTAGATTTACACTTGATTTGATATCTTTGGAATTTTTGATAACGCTGATGGAACACAAGCTTGTAAAAAATGTATACTTCAATCCTGCTATCCCTCCACCAGGAGGGACTGTAGATAGTATTTCTTTGAGGTTCAAGGTCTACGTAGAATACCACCAAAAGGAAGAAAAGTAATATGCCCTCACTAAGAACAATACAAAATAGGCTTCATAGAATCAAGACCGAGATTATGGATATTGAACAATCAATCAAGGAGGCAGAGAGGGTAGGAAAACCAGCTTTTGCCTCAAGATTAAGGTTGATGATAGAAAAAAAGCTTGAATCAATTTCCAATCTTACAGAAGAGGATTAGTTTTTATTAAAACTTTTTATTACTTGATCAAGAAATATAGCAGTAGCCAGCCAATTTGTCATTATTGTAGCGTGATGAAATTCAGGATGCGCAGCCCATAAAACCCCAACCATTTTGTTATTTAGATCCATCACAACAGATCCCGAAGAGCCTCCAACAGCAGGTGCGGTTATCATAGCATTTGATGCATCAATGATCCCGGAATATATACCAACTAGTATCGGCGCAACTGGAGGGTGAAATATACCAGAAGGTGATCCAACATAATATACTTCTTGGCCAACCTTTGGTTCAAACATAGAGAAATCAATTCCTTTTTCTTTGAGAGTTGGAACCCAAAGGGCACACATATCGACCCCACCTTTCCCATTATCAAGAGTTGATTTGATGACATGAGCTTGGTGTTCTGTTCCTCTATGGTCAAGTACAGAAACACTTTGTCGATGCTCTAAAATCATCTTTTCTTCAACTTCGGAATAGCAAACATGTCCTGCAGTTATAACAATGGTTTCATTTTTTACCAAATTGACAACAAGCCCACTTCCAGTAGACATATGTTCTCCTTTCGGACATATTGGCTCAAATGCTGGAGTACAACTTAGTATCTCCACTGTGTGTAAAATTTTAGTATAGCTTTTTGTGGGTGGTATCACTTTTCGTTGTAAATCGATAGTGGTACAACTCATTAGGAGAGCCAGAGGCAAAATAAATAAAAGTTTGCTTTTCTTCAACATACATAATAAATATATATGAAAATGACTTTTGTTTATAAGGAGCAGGAAATGAACTTTTTACTAACAGCCATCACAATCGCTACTTTATCGGTTTGTGGTCCCCAAACGGCAACAATCAAAGAAGACCTCAGTGTAAAGAAAAATGAAAATTCTTTCACTAAGAATGAAATCGTTTATAAAAAGGTCCCAACCAAATGGGTAAAAATAACTAAAAAATCTAATTAATAGTGCTAATATAAAACAAAAAAGGGCACATTTTGGCTAAAAAAACATACGTCCTAGACACTAGCGTTTATTTGACAGATTCAAACTGTATCAATTCGTTTGAAAACAACGATATAGTTATTCCGCTAAAAGTTCTAGAAGAAATAGACAATCACAAAAAACGACAAGATTCTGTGGGATCACAGGCTAGATCTATTATAAGAATTCTAGATTCCTTACGAGACAGGGGAAGTTTATCAAAGGGAGTAAGAATAGAAAAAGGAATGGGCATGGTTAGAGTAGCCTCATATAACCCACTTTGCCTTCCGGACGACTTGGATCTTGAAGATTCTGATAATCAAATTATTGCAACAGCACTATCAGAGCAAGAAATATCTGCTAAATCAAGAAAGGTTGTTGTTGTATCTCGAGACATCAACATGAGAGTAAAGTGTGATGCATTAGGATTATTAACAGAAGATTATCAAGCAGAGCAAGTTGTTGAAAGTTCTGAAGGACTATATACAGGTCGTGCAGAGATACTAGTAGATGAGCAGGTTATAGACCAGTTCTACGCCGGAGAAGACATATCTATAAGAAAAGAAGAGTATCTACTTTATCCAAATCAGTTTGTCATGCTTATTTCAAACTCTAATGATAAGAAAACAGCACTCGGTAGGTTTATAAATTACAGCACACCTCTTCAAAAGATTATTAAAAGTACTACAAAAGTGTGGAGCACCAATCCAAGAAACAAGGAGCAACAGTTTGCTTTTGAGCTTCTTATGGATCCTGCTGTTCCCGTAGTTTCACTCGTTGGGAAGGCAGGCTCTGGTAAAACTTTGTTAGCCTTGGCAGCGGGCTTGGAACAGACATTTAATAAAAACAGCTTATACAAGAAAATTGTAGTTACAAAGCCAGTAGAGCCAGTTGGTAAAGACATTGGTTTTCTTCCTGGAACTATGGAAGACAAGATGATGCCTTGGCTAGCACCAATACAGGACAACTTGCAATTTCTTATGGGCGACGACAAAGCTACATTAGAGATGTACATGGATAAAGGACAGATAGAGGTAGAAGCAATGACTTTTATTCGTGGCAGGTCAATTTCAAATGCATTTATTGTTATTGACGAAGTACAGAATATGACCCAGCATGAAATAAAAACTGTGCTTACTCGTGTCGGAGAAGGGACCAAGATCGTTCTAACAGGTGATATTGAGCAGATTGATAATGTCTATATTGATGCAACAAACAACGGCCTTTCTTATGTTGTGGAGAGGCTAAAGGAGGAAGACCTTACAGGTCACGTTACATTATTGAAAGGAGAAAGGTCAAAGGTGGCGACCATAGCAGCAACAAAATTATGAAAAATATAGATTTACTAAAAGAAGTGGTACCAACAGAATCGGAGCTAAAAGAAATTATCGTAAACTATGTTGGAAACAAGATCAATCCGGATACAGATGAAGTTACAGTAGAAAACGTAATAGATGTATTCGCAGAACAGTTCCCCGAATTCCTTCTTGTTGTAGCAGAGGAAAACTGGATAAATGGATACACCCAGGCTTTAGTTGACACAAAATCTGTAGATTCTCTTAGAGGGCAAGAAGTTGAGCATAAAGAGTTACCTGAAAAATAAAAAATACAATCATTTTATGTTTTCTGGTGTCGAGGTAATGATAAAAGATCCATTACCAAACATAGATATCAATGAAGTCTTAGAGAATTCTTTTTCCAAAATCCCAAAAAAATTCAAAACAGGTATCAAGAAAATTAAGATAGGTCAGTTTGAAGAGCTAGAAAAAAGAAAAATTCAAGCTATGTTTAGAGATGAAACGATATATCTCACAAATAAGCAAAGCAGCAATAGTGACATGATAGATGATATAATTCATGAAATAGCTCATTCAGTTGAAGAAATTTATAAAGAAAAAATATATTCTGATGGATCTATAAGAAATGAATTTTTACAAAAAAGAAAAAACATGTGGATGCTGTTGAGGGACAAAGGGATACAGATTGAACTTGATAAGTTTTTGAACTTAGAATATGATGAGGAATTTGACGAGTTTCTTTATAGAGAAGTAGGATATGACGTATTATCTATACTTCTATCAAACATATTTTATTCTCCTTATGCAGCTACAAGTATAAGGGAGTATTTTGCAAATGGATTTGAGGCGTTTTTTATGAAAGAAGATATTGATAGGTTTATGAAAGTTAGCCCATCAATATATCATAAGCTTGTGTCTATGATGGGAGAAGAGTAATGAATATAAGTATCGTAGAAGAAAAAATAGATAAAAACATTTTACATGTTACATTTGAGATAAATTTGAGAAAATATTGTAGTGAAAAGAGAATCATAGTAAATGATAGTCTTGTGATGAAACAGCTAGAAGAAGATTATGATATTATTTCTGTCATAAAATCAAATATAATATCAAACTCAAAAAAAGGGGGGCATAAACAAATTGGTACTTGGATATTCAAAATAGAGCAGCAACCAATAGCTAGAAAAAAGCCTTTGCAAAAAAAGAATATTCGTGGTAGAATGAGTAAAATAGCTCAAGAAATTGAAAAAACCCGAAATGAGGAAGAATGTCCGACGTCAAAAGAATAAGCTTCTCTGAGCTTAAGAACTGGAAAGAGTGCCCGTACCGACACAAACTAATTCACATTGACAAATTACCGTACTTTGAAGGAAATGAATTTACAGCTTTTGGGACAGCTATCCATGCTGTTTGCGAGGAGATAGTTCCGGATCCAACTAAAACAGCAACAGAAATTTTTGACCTAAACTTTCTAAATGAACTAATAACACTGAGAGAACAGGGAAAACAACTAGATGAAAAACTTGTGAACGATATGCGACAACAAGCAAGGCTAATTTGTGAACAAGTTATTCCAGCAGTAAAAGAATACTTTGGTGAGTTTGAGGTTGTGGCAGTAGAAGAAGAACTTCTAGAGCCAATCGGAGAGTTCGAGTCTTATGGGAAACACTTCAAAGGGTTTATCGATCTTACAATAAAGACACCAGATGGTAAATACCACATTATTGACTGGAAAACTTGCTCTTGGGGCTGGGATACTGCAAAAAAGTCTGACCCTATGACTACTTATCAACTAACATACTACAAAAATTACTTTTCTAAAAAGCATAACATCGATACAAAAAACATCGAAACTTACTTCATCCTTTTGAAGAGAACTGCAAAGAAAAATAATGTTGAAGTAGTTAGAGTGACTTCGGGTCCCAAAAAGACAGAGAACTCCTTAAAATTACTAGAGAATGCTGTTATAAACATAGAAAAAGGTATTCAAATAAAGAATCGACTAAACTGCACATACTGCAAATTTTACAAAACGGAACATTGCCAATGACACAAAATAAAAAGAAAATCATGGTTATCGCAGATAATCCACTTGCGCCATCTGGCGTAGCAACACAAACTAAATATATGATAGAATCACTTCTTAGAACTGGTGAATTCTCTTTTATATGTTTAGCTGGAGCAATAAAACACCACGATTACAGACCAATGAAGGTAGATCCATGGCAAGATGATTGGATAATTTATCCTGTTGATGGATATGGAAACCATGAAATCATTAGATCGATGATTCATAGTCATAAGCCGGATGTATTGTGGTTTATGACAGATCCAAGGTTCTATACTTGGTTATGGGAGATTGAATCAGAAATAAGGCCACATATCCCAATGGTCTATTATCATGTCTGGGATAATTATCCGTACCCAACATTCAATAGGCCATATTATGAGTCAAATGATGTTATTTGTACTATAAGCAAAGTAACAGATGATATTGTTAGAACAGTCGCCCCAGGTGTTGAGTGTATCCATGTTCCACATACTATGGATACCAACATATTCAAGAAGAGACCAGAAAGCGAACTACTGCAGTTCAAACAAACAGCAAAGTCAGATGGTAAATTTACAATTTTTTGGATAAATAGAAATGCCAGAAGAAAACAATCTGGTACGTTGATCTTTTGGTTTAAAGAGTTTTTAGATAAAGTTGGTCATGATAACGCAAAACTAATCATGCATACGGAACCAAAAGATCCTAATGGGCAAGATTTAGAAGCGATAATTTCCGAGTTAGGATTAGGAGATGGACAGGTCCTAATATCAGTTCAGAAGATGCCTCCAGAAGAATTATCAAAAATGTATAACATAGCAGATTGTACGGTGAATATCGCAGATGCAGAGGGTTTTGGGCTTGGAACTCTAGAATCTCTTTCATGTGAGACACCAATTATAGTTACTATGACCGGAGGTATGCAGGAGCAGGTCACAAACGGAGAAGAATGGTTCGGCATAGGCATAGAGCCATCCTCAAAAGCAGTTATAGGTTCCCAAGATGTACCTTGGATTTATGAAGACAGACTCAGTAAAGATGATTTCATAAATGCACTACTAAAGATGTACAACATGACAAAGGAAGAAAGAGAAGAAATGGGAAGAAAAGGCCGAAAGCACGTTATGGACAATTATAGTTTATCAAAATACGCAGGTAATTGGTATCAGGTAATGAACAATGTTATAGAAAAGTATGGATCTTGGGAAAATAGAAAGAACTATAAATCCTATACTGTGGAGGAAATGTAAATGAAGGTGTTGGTAAAGGGTCCTGCCCTTAGTATGTCTGGTTATGGAGAGCAGACAAGATTTATGCTCGATGCAATTCGTAATAGACAAGATATCGATTTATATTTGGTCAATATAAGTTGGGGCAAGTCCAACTTAATATCACAAGATGACGACAGAACAAGATGGATAAAGAGTCTAATCTCAAAAACGATGATGGCACATCAAGCAAAGAAAGATTTCCAATATGATATGTCAATTCAAGTAACTATACCAAATGAGTGGGAGAATATTGCTCCTATAAACATAGGGTATACAGCGGGAATAGAATGCGATAGAGTGTCACCAGTATGGATAGAGAAGGGTAACGCAATGAATAAAATAGTTACAATCTCAAAACACTCAATGGATTCTTACAAGGGAACAAAATATGAAATAGCCTCAAAATCAGAACCAGATAAAGTTATTGGATCCTTTGAGTTAGCAACACCAATCGAGTATGTTAATTACGCAGTCAGAAATTATGAAGAAGTAGATGAAAAGTTAGATCTCAATCTAAGTACATCTTTTAATTTTTTGACAATATCTCAATTTGGACCTAGGAAAGATCTAGATAACTTACTGGTATCTTTTCTCGAAAAATACAAAGACAATCCAGATGTTGGGCTTATTGTAAAGACACATATAATGAATACCAGTATTATGGACAAGTTTAGACTAAGAAAAACGCTAGAGCCATTGATGAAAAGGTACAAAAATAAGAAGTGTAAAGTGTATTTTTTGCACGGAGAACTAAAAGAGTCTGAAATGACATCATTATACCAGAGGGATGATGTGCACGCCTACGTTACCTCAACTCACGGAGAAGGCTATGGTCTTCCAATCTTTGAAGCAGTTTGCAATGCTATGCCAGTGATAGCGCCTGATTTTTCCGGACATGTCGATTTCTTGTATGCTGACGTTGTTGAGAAAAAGAAGGTAAAAGGAAAGGTAAAGACAAAAGAAAAGAACAAGGCGCTTTTTTGTAGAATTCCTCATGAAATGAAGCCTGTACAAAAAGAAGCTATTTGGAAGGGTGTCATAGAAGATGGTTCAAAGTGGGCTTATTGTAACCAATCTAGTATAGCCTCCAGTATGGAAAAAGTACGCACAAACTATGGTATGTATAAGAAGTGGGCTTTGCAGCTAAAAGAGCATGTTTTGGAAAACTTTTCAAAAGATAAGATGTACAAGCAGTTTAATGATATTCTTTTTGGAGAGTTCACAAAAGAGACGCCAAAAGAGATAATCGAAAAAATTAGATCACAAGCTCAAGAAATAAATTCACCAAAAGAGAGAGCATCTTTTTTGAGGGAAAGCATAAGAAGTTTCGAATCTCAAAAGGATAAATTATCTATTTTGAAGGGTATGTTCAGTGGAAATAGTTGCTATATCCTATCTTGTGGTCCAACATTGATGGATAACGACCAAGGCAACCTAAAGTCAATACTTGAAAATGAAGTGACAATTTCAATAAAACAATCTTATGATTTATTTTCTGAATTGACAGATTTCCATGTGTATAATTGTGGAAACTACAAGAATTACGAGTATAGCGAATCAGGACCCATAGTTGTTGAAGCATCCACAACTCCATGGAAGCTAGGTTCATGTGACTTAAAGTTTTTGATAAGAGAAAGGGAATTTGTAAATTCTGTTTCTTCGAAGAAGAATTTTTCAGACTGGACTTTAGATAAGCAACAACTTTTAAGACCATATGGTCCAGGTATTATGTATGAAATAGTTTTTTATCTTGTTGAGCATTTAGGGTTTTCAGAGATCACTACAGTCGGTTGGGATAATAAGTTGGTAGGAAACGACAACTCAAAGCAACATTTTTACGATAAGGATAATTCAGAATTTGACAAAAGTAAATTTATTGATTACAATGAAGTTGCAGAAAACGTAAACATGGAGCAACTTTCTGTAGAAGAAAAAATAACTAGTGATACCATAGTGGAGTGGTATGATTGGTTGAAGAAATCTGATTGCACAATGAAAATATGTTCTAGTATAAACCCAGCTCCTGAAAGTATAGAAAGAGTTACAATATAATGAAATTTTTAATTACAGGCGGTACCGGTTCACTTGGTAAAGCCCTAACAAAAAAGCTGCTGTCAAGTGGTCATGAGGTCGTAATCTATTCAAGGGATGAGGGTAAGCAAGCCATTGCTTTCGGCAGCAGCCGGAAAGGAAATTTACATTGCGTAATAGGCGATATAAGAGACTTCGATAAACTGAATGTAACTATGGCATTACATAAGCCAGATTACGTCTTGCATACGGCAGCACTAAAAAGAATAGACGACATGGAATTCCATCCGGATGAATGTATAAAAACCAATATCACTGGAACAGATAATGTGGCGAAAGCATCATTATTGAACGGTGTAAAAAAATGTATATTGATTTCCACAGATAAAGCATGCAAGCCAGTGAATGTTTATGGTTCATCTAAGTTTATAGCAGAAAGAATCTTTACAAACTATGACTATATGTCTAGTGACACTATTTTTTCATCAGTTAGATATGGCAACGTAATAGCCTCTAGAGGATCTTTTATCCCGCTGTGGATGTCGTTAATTGAAGAGGGTAAACCAATAATGGTTACATCACTTGAGATGACAAGATTTTTGTTTACACTAAATGATGCTGTAGATACTGTTTTGAATTCGGTCGAATGCGCCGAAGGTGGAGAAGTTTTCATACCACATATCAAATCATATGATATGGAGACAATTCTTGGCGTAGTAATGAAAATGGCAGGGTCACACTTTACGTACAAATTAGTAGGCCTCAGACCAGGGGAAAAACTTCATGAGGACATGTTAGCAGAAACAGAACTACCATATACGTTTGTCCCGCCGGTATCTGGCCTTTTGGCTGTCAGGCCACAATACACAAAAAGAAATCATTGCAAAGACTGGAAAAAATATAGAGGAAAAGAATTCAACTCAAGCCTACACGTTAGTGACAGTATGGATGACCTAGATAAGCTTATCAATCGTGGCTTATCAGAAAGCGACTAAATATGACAATAAACTGTTTTGAACCTGACATAGACAATAAGGATATAGAAGCAGCAGTATCTACTATAAAAAGTAAGATTCTGGCGTTTGGGGAGAATGTTGATTTATTTGAATCAAAGTATTCAAAATTCTCAAATAAAAAATACAATATAGGTTTCAATTCAGCGTCTTCGGCAGCATATCTCCTCTTTCAATACTTATACGAGAAATATGGAGCATGTGATGTTTATACAACATCTATTGGTTTTGTCTCGCCAGTATATGCAGCACTTAAGAACGGGCATAACGTAAAATATGTAGATGTTGACAAGAACGTCTTAATGTGTTCTGACAGCTTATTGCAAAATTTATCCAACTCAAAAAATAAATCAATTGTAATGCCAGTCTTATATGGTGGTGTCAGTAAAGTTCCAAAGATATTGAAGTCAGTAAAAAATACAGACTCTATATTAGTTTTAGACTCGGCACATTGTATATCACCAACTATGGACTATGATTATGCGTTTTACTCATTTCACCCAGTTAAACCAATATGTATGTCAAATGGAGGACTGCTGGCAACAAACTCAAAGAAATCCAATAATTATATGAGGTCCGGCAGAAACTTTGGAAGAAAAATTATTGGAGACACATACGACTTAGTGCAACAAGGTTTTAATTTTTATATGAATAATCTAAATGCTGCTATAGGTTTATCACAAATCGAGAGATGTCTTGATAACGTTGAAAAAAGAAAAAAGAATTTTCAATTTTTGAAAGATAATCTTCCAAATCAAATTGGGTATTTTGCAAAGCATGATAAGCAGTCATCATATTATTTGTCTACTTTGATTTTAAAGGATGGCTTTTCTTCTGATATACTTAGAAAGTATTTGAGCACAAAAGGGATTGGTAGTGGATTTCACTATCCCTTGTTGCACAAGACAAAACAGTATAAGCAAGATATCAGCCTTCCGATTACCGATAGCATGGAAAATAGATTGATAAACCTTCCTATACATCAAAATCTGTCAGAAAAAGAATTGGAGACGATTATAAATGAGTGTATTCGTTATAGCAGAAGCGGGAGCTAATCATGACCGTGACCTATCTCAAGCAAGAAGACTAATAGATATCGCTGCGGAATCAGGCGCAAATGCTGTAAAATTTCAAACTTATTCATCAGAAACACTATATGCCAAGAATGTGGACGATTTCGCTGGATATAAGAACATAAACAATCTAATAAAACAAATAGAACTACCAAGAGAATGGCAAAAAGAATTGTTTCAATATTGCAGTGATGTTGGAATAGAATTTATGTCAACACCCTTTGATGAATCAGCTGTACAAGAGCTGTATGATTTGGGTGTAAAAAGAATGAAAATAGCAGGTTTTGAATCCACTGATCCAAGATTTGTTAGACTAGTTGCATCAACGGGTTTGCCTATAATATTCACATCAGGAATAGGTTCAGACTTGCAGCAAATATCAGAAACAATATCATGGATATTAGAAGAGAATAAAAACGCAGATATCACAGTTCTGCACGGCAATAATGCATATCCAACGCCACTATGGGATTCAAATATTTGCCAAATAAGAAAAATATTAGAAACACAAAAGTATAGTGACTTTTTTCCATGCAAATTTGAAGTTGGCATCTCAGATCATACAGAGGGGATTCTAGTTCCGCCTCTTGCTGTTGCTAATGGAGCGACTGTTGTGGAAAAACATTTTACTATCTCAAGGTCACTTATTGGTCCTGATCACAAGTTTGCTGTTGAACCACAAGAGTTAGCCAAAATGATAAAGAACATAAGAGATTCAGAACAGTGTCTTGGCTTGAAGGGTGGTAAGTTTACAGATAGCGAAAAACAATTCAAGAATGCAACAAGATCAGTTGTTGCAAAGAGAGATATATACCCTGGAGAGTGTCTGACGGAGTCAAATATAACAACCATGCGACCATTTACTGAAGAAGCAATCCCAGCAAAAAAATATTATGAAACTTTATATAAGATTGCTAAAAATAAGATACATAAAGATCAAGTTATTCTAGAAAGCGATGTGAAACAATGATAGATGGCAATAAAGTAATTCTAGAAAGTGTAGACTCTGAGCACATAGAACAATTTAGGACATGGAGAAATAACCCAAATCTTAGAAAGTATTTTAGAGAATACAGGGAAATTAGTGATTTGATGCAGAAGAAGTGGTTTGATAAGATAAATACTGATCCTAATCAAGTAAATTTCTCTATTAAGGACAAGAAAACAAACAAACTTATTGGTCATTGTGGCTTATATTATATAAACTGGATCAATAGAACAGCAGAATTTGGCATATATGTAGGAGAGGAATCCTATAGAAATGGAGGATACGGCTCAGATTCGCTCCGATGTTTGATTCGTTATGGGTTCAATGATATAAATTTAAATAAAATATGGTGTGAAGTGTATGATAACAACGCTTCGATTGATGTGTATAAAAGAATCGGTTTTGTTTTTGAAGGAACAATGAGAGAAAATTATTATAATGAAGGAAAATACTGGGATTCACACATATTAAGCCTACTAAGGAGTGAGTGGAGTGAATAAAATAATAGCCCTTGGACCGGGCCATTCGGTAACAGGCCAAGCACAAAAGATAAGGGATAGTAGAAAAGAATACAAAATACTCGCCTTTCAGAGGACATATCCGCATTGTAAAGAGATATTAGGAATACAGCCCGACTATTGGTTTGCGACAGATCCATATGGATTTATCGAGGGTATGGAATCCATGATAAGCAAAAAGCAAAAAGTAGATTTGGAAATACTTGTACCGTCTTTCTTCGTTGGAGATGTTCAGCAATACAGAAAGTATTGTGGAAGCTCTCCTCTTCTAAGGGAGACAGGAGGCTGGGAAAAACTACAAAACTATATAAAACAAGTATCAAATTATTGTAAAGTGACAAAAGTTCAAACGACATCTACAAAGTTCATAGGAACCCTTTCTAAAAATCAAGATCTTCAGGACAACATTTTTGGAAAAGATCCATTCTACAGATTCATGCACGATGAGGTTATCATAGGTTCTGTACCATTCGATTCAGAATCAGTTGTTGGTTCTAGGTTTACGTGGGGGTTAGAAAACAAACTATCAAGTTCAGTATTCCCAATATGTTACTATCTACGTGCAACAGAAGTTTATGTGATTGGTTTTGATTTGTATGGCCCTAGGTTCTATAATGATGATTCTAGACACCCATGGAATGACGAAACTCAAATGAGTGATGTTGTGAAGATACCTCTTGATTTGATAAAAGCATGGACAGAATGGAAAGATATACACCAAATGAATATCTATAGTGCATCCGAAAAAGATGAAACGTTGCTGAGTAAAGTATTGGAGACGAAAAAAATATGAAAAGTATTATATTAGGAGTAAATTGGGGAGGTCATGACACATCGGCAGCAATAATGATAGATGGTGAACTTGTCGCTGCATGCGAAGAAGAAAGGTATATTGGAGAAAAGCATACACGTAAATTCCCAATCAATGCCATAAATGACTGTTTGAAAATTGCGGACGTCAAGATATCGGATGTGGGTATTGTAAGTTTTGCGTATAAGCCAAAACTCTTACTAAACCACTCTGGACCAATTAGGTCAATGAGGCGAGATTTACCCACGGAGGATGAGTTTATTGAAGAACTTAAATCACATACAGGCTATACAGGAAAGGTGGAATTTCACCCTCACCACCTTGCTCATGTCGCTAGCGCTTATTATCCTAGTGGCTTCAAGAACTCCTTACTAATGAGTAATGATGGGGTCGGAGAAAGGATGTGTTCCATGTTTGCGATGGGTTTATCTGGAGATATCAAAGTCTTACACGATGGTAACCCTTGGCCAAACTCTCTTGGGCTTGTATATTCATCGATAACATATTACCTAGGGTGGAAACCATCATATGACGAGGGTATTGTTATGGGACTTGCTCCATTAGGTGATTCTTCAGAAAAGTTGATCGTCGATGGAAATGAGCTTACATATTTGGAACTATTTAGGGATATTATTAAGTTAGAAAATGATTTTGATGTAAAGATAAATACAGATTGGATAGCTTTTCACGAGGTTCGTAGTAAGTTTGTCAGTGATAAATTTACGAGTTTGTTTGGACCCAAGAGAAACTGGGAAGACGACATAACGGACACACACAAAAACATAGCAGCAGGGCTCCAAGATAGACTAGAGGAGGTCGTTGTTGAGATGTTAAAGACAGCACGAAAAAAGTATAATTTTGAAAAATTGTGTATAGCCGGAGGAGTTGGTTTGAATTGTTCACTAAACGGAAGAATCTTAGAAGAAGGTATATTTGATGAGATTTTTGTCCAGCCAGGTTCTGGCGATAATGGACTTTCAATTGGCGCATGTTACTTATCGAGAAAGAAAGAACTTGGGACGTTGCTTCCTAAGAAGTTTCACAATTTTTACCTAGGACACCGTGACACTGACAATGAAATTTTGGCTTTTTTGGAAAAAACGGGAGTAAAATTCGAGAAGTTAGACGGAGATTATTCGAAGGTATGTAGGCTTTTGTATGAAAGCAAAATAATCGGTTGGTGTCAAGGTCCTGCAGAGTTCGGCCCTAGAGCACTTGGAAGTCGCAGCATCTTAGCAAAACCTGCCCCAAGAGATATAAAAGATCACGTAAATGCTAGGGTCAAATTTAGAGAACCATTTCGACCATTTGCACCCGCCGTATTGGAGGAAAAGGCTAGCGAATGGTTTCACATAGAGCAACAATCTCCGCATATGCTGATGGCTGTGCAAGCAAGAAAAGAAAAATCTAAAGAAATTGAAGCAGTAATTCACGTAGACAACTCAGCAAGAGTGCAGACTGTTGGAAATTTGAATCTAGAATTCAAAAAACTGATAGAACAGTTTGAAAGTATTAGCGGATATCCGATTTTGCTTAATACTTCCTTCAATGTAAAAGGTCAGCCAATAGTAAATGATGTTGCTGATGCGTATAAGTGTTACATGAACACAAACTTAGATGCCCTAGTGGTTGGAGATTACTTATTAGTAAAGGAAAGATTAGATAATGAAAGAGAATAGAGAATATTGGACACAGTGCAGAATGGTCTATGATGCATCAACCGAAGAAATATGTTATGAGTTGCCAAAAGATGTAGAAGAAAAGTTTCACAACTATATAACTAGGATAAATAAAAGACCTAACTACAACGTCTGGTTTGACGAGAGAAATCCAAAAATTTTTGGAGCAGATGAAACATATCTAAATTCTCCTGTACCAAATGAAGCTAGTTTTTTAGACACTAGAGCTAATTTTTTGAATAACGAAAAATATGGTGTACCATCTATTTCTAGATACAGTGATTTTTTCAATCCGAGTAATGGACTGAGTATAAACAGTGATGGTTTCTTTGAATCTACGCCTGACATGAAAAAATACAAAGACAGCACTATCTTGATAGTAGGCGGCGGCCCGAGTACGAATGCTTGTTCTTGGGAAAATGAAGACCGTGACTATACATGGACATGTAATCATTTTTACAACAATCAAAAAATTGTCAATTCAAAGATAGATTTGTTTTATATAAATGCAGAGACACATATGGGAATAGAAAAGCTGAAAAACTATGTAAAACAAAACGATACAGTCTGCGCAGCTGATACAACAATATCAAGACCAGACCACATATTGAAAAGCTTCAAGGAACATGATTGTAAGACTGTTTTGTTTGGGACTAGAATGTTTTTAACATCTGGAGCTGCTCCTAAGCTTGTTGCGTTGGCCTTATTGTGTGGTGCATCTAAAATAAAAATTGTTGGCATGGATGGGTGGACTGAAGAACAAATAAACACTATGCAAGCAGGAGATCATGCTTTTGAGAAAGGAAAAAAACTAAACATATCTTCCAATTACACCTATGATTTTCAAAGAAGAGAGAACGTTGTATTTTGGGATTATATATTGACACAATACCCGAATGTACAGTTCAAAAACTTGGGCGAGTCTTATAAAAATAATTCACACGCAGAAATAACTAAAAAAATATTATCATAGAGAATATAATCAACTTATCAATAGTTCACAAAGGAGTAAAAAGTGACAACTAATTTCAACCCGTATCAAGATACACTAAACATGCCGTTTTTCATTGCAGAGATCGGTATCAACCACAATGGAGACATGGACCTTACAAAGAAGCTTATCGACATGGCAGCAGAAACAGGCTGTCAGGCAGTAAAATTTCAAAAAAGAGATATTGATGTAGTATATACCCAGGAATATCTAGACTCTGCAAGACAAAGCCCATGGGGAACAACCCAAAGAGACCAAAAAGCTGGATTAGAATTTGGTAAAGAAGAATATGATCAGATTGACGCCTATTGCAAACAAAAGGGAATATTATGGTCAGCGTCTGCTTGGGATGTGAATAGTCAGAAGTTTTTGAGACAATATGACCTGCCGTTTAACAAAGTAGCTTCAGCTATGCTTACTCATAGTGAGCTTCTTAGAGAGATCGCATCAGAAGGCAAGCACACTTTTATTTCTACAGGAATGAGCACGTTTGAGGATATTGACAACGCTGTTGAGATTTTTAGAAGCGCAAATTGTCCGTTTACCTTGTTTCATTGTGTTTCAACTTACCCTTGCAAGGATGACGACTGCAATATAAACTTGATTCCTGCTCTAAAGAGTAAGTATGGGTGTCATGTTGGGTATAGTGGTCATGAAGAAGGCATCTTGCCATCTATTTTAGCTGTTTCAGTAGGTGCAATCGCCCTAGAAAGACATATCACTCTAGATAGGTCTATGTATGGTTCAGACCAATCAGCCTCAATTGAGAAGCCAGAACTTGAAAGACTAGTAAAGGAATCAAGAAAGGTCACGAATACAATGGGAACAGGACAAAAAATGTTCCTACAGCACGAAGTTCCAGTTGCAAATAAGCTTAGGTATTTCGAAGGGGGAAAGTCAGCTAATGCTTAAGGATCCAAAATATGTCTCAAAAGGTTGGGGATATGAAAAATGGATAGTAAATAAAACAGAATATTGTGGAAAGTTACTGTTTTTTTTCAAAAACAAGAAATGCTCTTGGCACTACCACAAACTAAAGGATGAAACATTCTACATACAATCTGGAAAGATTAAGCTTTTTTGGTCTGAAGACAACAATGATGATATTAGACATGCAAATGTAAGAATTTTGGAAAAAGGTGATATTTGGCATGTACACAGAGGCCAAAGACATCAGATGGTTGCCATTGAAGATACAGAACTTTTTGAATTTTCCACGGAACACTTTGATGAAGATAGTTATAGAATTGAAAAGGGAGACTAGATGAAAAAAATAGAAGAGGTAGCAGTCGTGGTACAAGCCAGGCTCTCTTCAGAGAGGTGCCCAAGAAAGATGATTCGTCCATTTGCTGGCACGACGCTGACTGATATTGCATGTCAAAAGATTCTTGCTTCCAACATTATACCAAAAGAAAATTTTTATTTGGCAGTCCACGAGCCGGAACTTATTGAAGTTGCCAATCGCCATGGAGTAAATGTTTATAAACGTAGTGAAAAATCTGCACTGTGGGATGGTGGCCCAGAAGCTCATCTAAGAGAAATGTATGAATGGTGGGATAAGATTCCATTCAAGTATGTCGTACTAGTTTCTGCTTGTGTGCCCTTTTTGACAACAGAGACTATAGAGAATTTTTTCGAAGCGTATAGAAAATCAGAATCTGATGGTATGTTTGCGGTTATGGAAAAAATGAACTATTTTTGGGATGAAGATTTCCAGTTTCTAACACCACTGCGAGATGCGGCAATGAATACAAAAAACGTTCAAAAGACTTATGAAGCAGCGCATTGTTTGTATGCTTCCAAGCTTAGCAGTATAAACGATGGTATATGGATGGGCGACTTTAGTAAAAAGGGAGATATCGAGCTGTATCCTGTTTCTGAGAGCGAATGTTTCGACGTAGATTATGAGTGGCAGTTTAGAGCCTATGAAGCAATGTATAGGTCATTGAATGAATAAATTTGTAGCCGTAATACCTGTTAGGGCTGGATCAACTAGAATTCCAGACAAAGGAATTAGACCCTTTTGTGGCACAACCTTGTTACAACATAAAATTGATTCCCTCAAAAACGTTCCTGGAATATCAATTGTTGTATCATCGGATAGCCCAATTGCTTTAGAAATGGCAGAAAAAAATGGGGTTGGGACACATATTAGAGAAGAATATTATGCAAGCTCTAAGTGTACTGGGTCTGAATTTTTTGTAAATTTAGCAAACTCTATTGATAGCGATGTTTTGATATATAGTCCTCCAACTAGCCCTTTCGTAAAGCCAGAAACAGTACAAAAGGCAATAGATATTTACAAAAAAGAAAATTGTGATTCTTTAGCTACAGTGTTTCCAGTAAAACATCATATGTGGCTTGACGGAGTACCTATGAATTATGACATCTCCAGTTCACCAAATAGCCAAGACTTGCCAGATATATTGAAAATAACATACGGTATATGTATAAATTCTAATAAAAATATTATATCATACAAGAACGTAGTTGGTCAACAGCCTTTTTTACTGAACGTCGATGAATACGAGTCTGTAGATATTGATACTATGTTGGATTTTAGATTTGCAGAGTTTTTATACGAAAGAGAAATGAAGAATGTTTGATAAAAAAATTAAAAAGTCCCTTGTAAAACTGAAGCAGAAACACGGCGCCGTTGCACTAAAGGCATCATTTGAGGACGAGGGAATATCAGATTCTGATTTAGACGACTTGATATTGTTATCTGGCGAGTCTAATTTGGATGTTTACGTTAAAATTGGAGGGTGCGAAGCAAATCGAGACATTGAAAAATGTTTACGTCTTGGCATAGATGGGATTGTCGCACCAATGGTAGAGTCACCATTTGCGGTATCCAAATTTATAGATTCAGTGCACAATAAGTGTGACTTGCTTGGTGTAGAAAAGCCAATGTGTTTTATTAATTTAGAAACAATTGACGCTTGTAAAAGATCCTCAGAAATTTTGAAGCATCATCACAAAAGTCTGTCAGGAATTGTTGTTGGTCGTTCTGATTTATCTAAGTCTATGGGATTATCAAAGAGTAACGTAAACGATAAAGGCGTTATTGAAGTAGCAAAGATGGCCTTTAAGGAAGCGAGAAATTATGGTCTTCAAACAAAGATGGGTGGTACAGTTTCCCAAGAAAGCGTTGACGTTATAGCGGACCTTTTTGAATCAAAATTGCTTGATAAATTTGAAACTAGAGCGGTTGTTTTTTCAATAAAGGAAACAAACAATGTGTTGAATTCAGTGCAAAAAGCACTAGATTATGAACAGATGCTGTTGAAGAGAAGAAACCACTTTCATAGTGTAAAGGCAAAGTTTTTTCTAGATAGAGTGAACAGTATAGAGGAAAGAAAATGATTTACTACGTTGACATAGATGGAACTATATGTACAAATACTCAAGGAAAGTATGAAAATACAGTCCCTGACTTTGAAAGAATAGAAGCTATAAATAAATTATATGATTCAGGTCACACAATCGTATACTGGACAGCTAGAGGGTCAAATACTGGCATTGACTGGACAGATTTGACAGCAAAACAGTTGAAAGAATGGGGAGCAAAACACCATGAGATAAAGATGTGGAAACCACACTTTGATTACTATATATGTGATAAGTCTATCCATTCGGAAACATTCTTTAAATTTATGAATCAATAAGGAGAAATAAGATGAAATTATCAAACCAAGCGCTTGGAACAATAATGATGGCACTGCAAAAATCCCTTTTGGAACAAACAGATATTGTTCCAATTCTAAAAGAGCTAAACTTTCGAAAGGTTGGAGAAGACCTTTTGGTTGAGAATCCACCATCTTTCAAGATTGGAAGTGATGTTTTCAATCCAGAAGTTGAAAAAACTGTAGGTTCAGATTAGATGCCAGTATATTGCTATAAATGCAGCGATTGTTCTGAGGAATTTGAAATTAGACATAGTATGTCTTTTGAAGAGCAGGTTTGTATATCCTGTGAGTCTTCTAATGTTTTTAAGATTCCATCAATTGGCAATAGTATTATAGATAAGCAAAGAAGCAGAAAACCAGGAAAAGTGGTAGATGAATATATAAGAGATGCAAGAGAAGAAATAAAGCAAGAGAAGATAAAGTTGAAATCGGAGGTTATGTGATGTGGTTTTGGTTGTTTTTGCTTAGTGCCATGATAAACGTAATAGCCATATTTTATGTTAGGTGGTTGTTGAAAACCGTCGCAACAATAAATGAGGATATATCCAATTTAGATACGATGGTATCTAATTTTTCAGAACACACTAAATCTGTATATGAGTTGGAGATGTTTTATGGAGATGAAACATTAAAGAGCCTCATGGATCACGCAAGGGAACTATCGGACAGGCTAAAAGATTTAGATCTGGTCCTGAATGAAGAAGGAGAAGAAGTTGCAGAAGAGACGACGCCCGAGAACTAAAAATAATTACTTTACAAAAATACACGAAGATGCGATTGTAAAATATGCGATTTCAAATTCAAGAAAAGAAAAAGCAGAATTATACGAAAAACTTATAGGACCAGCATTTTCAGAGATGGTAAATAAAATAATATTTACTTATAAATTTAATACTCTCCCAAACATAGATCCGCTTAGAGATGATTGCAAAATCTGGCTAACAACCATATTAGATAAATATGACCCAAATAAAGGCTCAAAGGCATTTTCTTATTTTTCAGTTGTAACAAAAAACTGGTTTATTCACAAGGTAAAGAAAAACTCAAAACAACTAAAAAGAGAAACTTCGTTTGAAGATTTGGTGCAAACTGGTGGACCTGATTCACTCGGAACATCAGAAGACCTAAATGAATATGTTGAAAAAAGAGATGAGATAGAATTTTGGAACTCCCTCTTGACTCAACTTGACAAATGGGATACTGGAATGATGAAAGCAAACGAAAAAGTTGTTCTTGATGCTGTAAAAGTTCTCATGCACAACATAGAGGACATAGAGATATTCAATAAAAAAGCCGTCTATCTATACCTTAGAGAGCTAACAGGCTTAAATACCAAGCAGGTAGTGAACAACCTGAATAAGCTAAGAGATAGATACAGAACATTTAAGAGCAAGTGGGATAAGGACTAATATTTTATTTTTGTCTAATTATAAATATGAAAAACAAAAACTTAGATTCATTTATTGATAAAGCAACTGACAACATAGAAACAGATCGTGCAGCGACCCAAACATTACTTATGAACCTAATGAAGTATATGCAAACAGGCGAAGATCGGCATCGTGAATTTGGGCTTATTGCGGCTAAGTATCTGGAAACACTGCAGCGTTCTAATGAGCAACTAGTAAAGATAGCGGCACTAATTCAAAAAAAAGAAAAATCCACAGATGGTATTAGTGAGGAGGACAAGCAGGAACTGTTTGATCTTATAAACGAGGATTAAGTATGGCGAAGGAAGATACTAAATTAGATAGTATAGTAACTAACGACGGCGAGACTCCAACTTATGATAACGCTCTAGATTATTCAAACTTGCCAGATGCTTACGACGAAATCGTCTACCAAATGGTGAATTCGAGAAAGCAAGCGATCAAGAAACATAAAACCAAGGATTTTCTTGGGGTGGTCTTAGATTATGACGAGATATCAATAGAACAATGCAGACTCGAAACTCATGATGGATTTGAAAATTTTTTAACAAAAAATTATAAGTCACTGGATGAGATGACTGGAATGACTTTATATAGGATAAAAGTTTATATACCTGAGCTTGAGGGATATTTGCCTAACTTGACGTTAAAAGAGGTAGAAAAGTATCACAAAATAAAAAATGACCTAGAAGGTAAAAAGAGAAACGAAGATGATAAAGAGTTCAAGCATTATGATTTTTGCAGGAAAAGGATACATAGATTTAAGAGCTTTTATTCAATTCAAGGAGCTCAGCCAACACAATTGCGAGGAATAAAGGTTAGCTTCACTGACGAAAATTTCTTTTATGGAATCGTGAGCTAAAGCCTATAAGTGACAGGAAATAACAGATGACATCGCACAACAAAATAAAAGTCTCTTCATATAAAAACAAAAGAGGTCAAACAGTATCAGTAGCGAGAGTGTACTCTAAAGATGGAGATCTATTATCAGAACATGAATCTGTAGGAAATAACGCCCAGGCGGCAACCTCTGCAGCAATGTCGAAAATGAAAGAAGATTATAGAGACCTTTCAGGTACTGAATATGATATAAGCAATGCTACAATTGAGCATGTGTCATCGAAAAAGCCAATCTCTGATTCTAATAGTCCGCAAGAAAATAAACAAACTCCTGAAGGATATCCTATTGAAATAGAAGTTGACGAATCAGAAGAGTTTGATCCTCCTCCCATAGAATATGGACCCCCAATAACAGAGGAAGAAAAAAAATTATTAGAACAAATAAATTCCACACCCATTACTCAATTTGAAAAAATAATCAACGGACCAAAGCATAGAGACTGGCCAGATTTTGACTCTGGAATAGCAGACGGAAAGGGACATAAGTCACTTAAAGAGCCAGTACCGTCTTATTTTTCCAGACCAGGAGATGGAATTTTGACAGCAGAAGGCATGTTTAGTGAAGGTGGAGTAAACAATAATGCTTGGATCGTTTTGGGTAGAGACAGGAACGGTATCGGAGAATTCAACACTAAGACTCTTAAGAGGTCGCAATCCGGACACTCAGATAAAATGGCTGCCGGCGCTATAGATATAGTTGTAGGGAGAATGGCGCCTTTTCCTTTGTCTGGATATTCATTATCTCCAACGTTTAAGACAAAAGAGATTTTGGAATTAAAAGCAAATCAATTACAAGGAACAAGACCAGATGGGTACACCACAAATCATCCAGGGTTCATCATGGATGCTGCGAGGATTTATATAAGCCAGATGACAGATATCGATCACAACTTTGATATATCACGTAGGCTGACGGAAATATCAGATACAGAGACAAAGGTTGCATCATCAGGAATTATGCTAAAGGCGGATAGGCTCAGAATGCACGCTAGAAATGATATAAAGATCGTAACTGGTGGATCTAAGGAAAGATATACTTCTATGGGGGCCACAAACGACTCATTTGGTGGAATTCACCTAATCGCAGGTAATGGAGATTTGGGAGTTCAACATCCTATACCACGAGGACGTAATCTTTTGTTGGCATTCGAAGAGCTTTTGAAGCATCATAATGAATTTGTTGATTTGGTATTCAATTTCGTAGATACGCAAATGAAGTATAATCATATATTGGCAACACACTTCCACCAGTCTCCTGCCATGGGTGCGTCGACCACGCCGTCGATAACTGGTTGGGCCATGGGTGTAGAGTCGTCAGTGACACATTTTATTAATTTTGCAGTTGAGATACCAAAGCATAAATACAATTCGGAACAGTTTAAGAAAAGATTCTTGACTTCATCTGAAGACGACTACATAAATAGTAGATATAACACTACTAACTGAGGTAAATAAATTGGCTAGACAAAACATATTTTTTCAAATAACAACACAGGGAGAGACTTTCAATTTTGTAGAAAGAACTCTTGGCCAAAAAGGTAGGGACATACTTGCTATAAAAGTAGCACTAGGTCAGATACAACCATCACTCTTGGTTGAGAATGCATCACCGGAGGATTATTCCATTGGATCTAACTGGTTTGATTGCGAAACAGGCCAAGAGGTTCCATCTGTTGTTGGTGGCACATTTGATGAGAAAATGAAATCCAGGCTGATGTCATATCAGATCAATAATCAGTTACCTATTATAATGTATTATTTTGATAAATATGCTTCGTTACCTTCAAATACAAAAGAAGATATTTTGGCACAGATTTTAAATGTAGAATCTGTTTTTGACTCTGAGCTTGGAAATATCGGAGAGGCCACGTTAGCTTGTCTTCTTGGGTGGGTTCCTGGTGCAGACTTGATGGAAAAAGGCTTCCAGGCATCTATTACCCCTACCCAGCAGATACCAATGTATTTGTTTGAAATGGTGAGCCAAGGAATAATTGCTAAATCAGATAAAATCCAATATATTTTTGATGATTCCGAAAGACCGGATGAGTATTCAAGTACCTTATCTAATTTTGATAGATTCTATAATAGCCGATACGATCTTGCAAATAGAATCGACCAAAAGGTTGGGATAGCTGTTTACAATCTTCCAGAACAAGAATCAATACTTTATTCTGCAGCAAATCAGGTTGCACCGACACTTACTCAACAAGAGCAGATCACTAATAATGTATTATCAAGATTAGACAGTAGTTTTCTTATTTCTAAATCCTTGGAACCTGATTACTTATCTGATCCTGACCCGTTCATAATAGATTTAAACAGAGTCGGTGTTTTTTATAGAACAGAGTATACATTAGATAACTTACCGCCTCTTTTATCTGGAAACCAAATATCACAAATAGAATCAAGTGCACTATCTCAAGTACTACTCTATTATTCAAAGAGTGTGCAGCAATCTTCGGCTGAGGATATCTCTAACTTGATAAAATTTATTGAGCTTAGAACACCATCAATGCGACCCGGTGATGTATATAGGGCTTACCTTGAAGTTGATAAGAGAATATTAGATAGACTACCAGCAATAGAAGAAGAGGTTAGTGCAGAATCTTTAGTTGAAAAAATAGAAAAAAAGATATTAGCAAACGAAGAACGACTGGAGAGAAGCTATTGTGCTTTTGATTTGGACCCTGATAGTTCAGAAGCAGAAGCTCAGTATCAAAAATATAGAGCATATGCTAGTAAAAGAAAAAAAGAAATAATAAGAGAGTTACGTTCAGCAGCACAACAGCAAGCTAACAACACTGGGCAATCCGGCATAATGGCTGATCTTGGCCCATTCGGGCAAGTTGATATGTCAAATGCATCTCTATTGTCCACCATCGCAAATACGACATTGTCACTTTTTGCAGATGACCCAACTAAGCTTCAAAAGGGCCAGAACAGTCCAGGATTCGTCTCAAAATCTTATCAACTATGGCAAGTTCACTTAGAGAGAATGGCGGAAAACTTTAAGAAAGCAAGCCCAGATCTACAAAAATATGATCTAACAGATACTACTTTTTCAGCAGATGGCGAAGCATCGATAATATCAGAGGTATTTCAGGGCTTAGATTCTGTCATAAAAGAAGCATTTGAGTCCAACGGTCAATTTCGAGGCGTTGTTGAGTCCACTGGTAGATCACTGTCTGATTTTCTTACTGATGTCACTTGGTCAGGCGCACCTGGTGCTCAAATAATAATTCACTTTGACCCATCACCATCTGCAGATTTATCAGTAATATCCAAGATAGAGATTGGCTATGATGTGAACGGCCAAACGCCGACAACAATATATGATGGCACAAACCCACAAAAACTATCAGACACCCTTCGGACACCAAGAACAGTTCATTATGTGAGAAACATAGATGACTTAGTTGACTCATTTCAGGGAATTTGTGTTGATGAGGCCGGAACGGCTGCCGGCTTCGGTGCTGCTTATATATTAAAATATACAATGGATGTGAGCGCAAAATCACAAGAAGAAGCGTATAATCCAATTCACAATGCAATGGAGCCGCTAAACGAAGAAACAGAACGCTTAGCAGATCAAGTACGAAAATGGGAGGATGATCCAAGCCGCCCTAATCCAATAAATGATTTTCTTGGAAGAACAAGCGCCTCTGAGGTACTTCCGCTTATTGGGCCCAAGTGTAACTGGGAACTAATAAACGACGAATTTATTCAGATTTTTAAATGGGATGCTTTATTGTGCAGGTATCTGAAGTGCTTAGGTCTTCCAGCAGTAAACATGAAGCTTCCAAACTTTAAACTACCTCCATTGCCAAAGTTGCCTGTGTTTAAGATGTTTGACATGGACATTGATATAGTTGCGCTGATGAAAGAAATATTACAAAGATTAGCGTGTAGATTTATCAAAAATATTCTTGATATACTTAAAACGCCACTATGTTCAGACAACAATGTTGAGGGTCTTTATGGCGCAGGAGGTAATCTAGCATTGCCATCAATGAATCAAGCGCTCGGTGACGGCTTGGCGGATATAGGTATCCCACCAGATCTATTTGATAAAGCCAGAGACATGCTTGACGATGTAGTAAAAATGCTGACACCTAGAGAGTTATGTTTTCTTCTAAATGGTCAAGGAATACAACAATCAGCAATGAAAACAATTATAAGATTAGCAGAAAAGCATGATCTTCAGAAGCAAGTATTTGATGACAAATCAGTTGTAAAATTATTTGACAGTTTGGGTTCATTTCTTGATCCTTCTTTTTGCGATGATCTAAACACCATAAGCGACAATCTTTCAAGATATGGGTGTAATACTATAACTTCAGAGTTGCAACAAATAAGAAACAAGATCCTAAAAAATGATAAAGTTACTGACGAACAAATCCAGGCAGCATTGAAAATCAGTGAGGACAATTTCAGATCTAAGTTAGATTCTTACCTTGCTCTTGGTAATGGAGATGGAATCAGTACAATGATACCAGACGTAATTTATCAGCCAGGAAATCCAAATGCTCTTGTAAACGCTTTTCCAAAACCAGTACTTGAATTGGGAGAAAGTATGGCGAATCTAGTCTTTGAGGCTCCTGCAATGTCATATGCTTCTGCGCTTAAAAATTATATTCCCGCCCTGTTTTTGCCAATGCCGGCTACTGCCGAACCCGGTGATCCAAATTACGACGCTGTGGCAACAATGAGGGTTCAGCGGGCCTCTTGGAATTTGAAAACATATACAGAGAGAATTGCCTACGATACGACTACGACTAAGCCAGAATATAACGAATCAGGCTTCGCAGAATATCGAGCAAGGCTAGAGATCTTGTACGCTGATTATGAAACAGAGCAAGTACGGCTTAGAAATTATGAATTTGTCACAATATACAAGACAGACCAAGACGGTTTCGGAACTAAAATAATGCGACAAGATAATTCCGGGCGCCCACAAATTGACCTTAGAGAAATGTTACCGATATCATTCCAGCAAACCGTCGGTGTAGAAATAGCAGCAACAGAATTCAATTATGAACAATTATTAAATTTGGCAAAAGGCAGAAACGAAGACAGGCTCGACTCTTCAGAGGTAAACAGAAGGCTCCAGGTTATTTGCCAAGCATTTGAAAATGCGGCATTTCAAAGGCTACAGGAACTTCAAACTATAATAACAGATAATATAGAAAAAGCGTTTAGAATTACTGATAAAAGTGAATTTTTGGCAATACTGAAAGATTTTTACAACACCTCTTTGGAAGAGTCGAGGGAATTCACCGAAGAAGAATTGGTAGATTTCAATTCGACTGAGAATACCATTGTACTAAAACAGCCAAGAAATCTAGATTTTGTAAATTATGTACTTTTATCTGATAAAAAATCAACAAATAATAAACTTCCTTATGCAATAAGCATAAAAGATGGATATTTCCTGGCATCAGAAGAGTTGTTTACGTATTGTGACACAATTCCTAATGAGCTTTTAGGCTATGATAGGGACATCTCTGGCGACGAATACCCAAGGAGAAGAGCGTTCGCAGAGCTTTATATGAATAATTTATCTTCTCTATCTTCAAAATATTCCACAGCTCAGGACATAATAGATAACGTACCAGCATTGTATGGTATAACATCTACAGAAGATAATAATTTTAAATTACAAACACTGTACAAGCGTGTTTATGATCGTACAGTTGAAGGAACTTTAGAGCAGCTAAGAAACTATATTTCAACATCAAGATTTATGACCGACCCTGGTTATCTAGAAAGAATGAGGAAAATAATAACGTCCAAGCCAATTCACGCCAATAGCGGAACTTGTGTAAAAAATAAATTTTCTCTATTAGGAAAAGGAGAGATGAGCTTCGGCAAAATTATAATTGGAGATTTCAAAGAAGAACTCATGAGAGAGTTTGGAAGAGAGTCGATCAATATGTTGAACATCGACCCGTCTGCTCCAAGCCCAACACACTATGCTATATCAAATATAGTAGTTAGAGGCTATGTTAGGCTCTGTATTTTAGAGATGATACTCAAAGGAGCACTTTCTTTTTCAGCTTGGGACATGGAGTATTTGCTTGAAAATCAATTCTTTAATGATTATGTAATGAGATACATAGAGCTTTCTTTCGCAAGAAATGCAGTATTTAGCGACAATAAGATAGAATTAGATGAGACATTAACGAGACTAACCGGAATATCAAATAGGTTTCAAGCACTAAGGCAACTAATAAAAACCGAGATGACAACATTTGTGAATCTATCAAAGACGATATATGATCACGATAAGACAAAGGATCATCGAAATTGGTTTCTCGATTCTCTGCAGTTTAGGAATGTTACTTCAGAGTTAGCACCGGAAGAAAAACAGTTGTTTAACAGAATGTGGAACTCAACAATTAGAAGAGACGAGGTTCCGACTAGTATTACTAATAACTTTTCTCACCTAGAGAGATATGTTAGAGTAAAAGGGCCACTAGTTATGGCAAGTGATTTGTCAAACAATCAGTATCTTGCGGCTTTACAATACATTAGACCAATTCTAGAAAAACTAAGAGATACAAACTATGAAAGACAAGATCAGCCACAAGTCTCTGATTATTTGACACCACCGGATAATATTTCCGTTCAACTTGAGGACTCTCTTGCTAACGAAGAGTTGATGTCTCCAGAAGAATTTACTGAAATGGTACAAGATCTTGTAAAGCCGGACGAAGAATTGTCAGCATATTTCTCTGATTTACTTGGACAAATAGGTCCACAACACACAAATCTTGTAAGATTATGGGGTAAGCCACTAGCTGTAAAGTCTTTCCCGTTTAGGGCAATTCGAAGAAAAAGAAAAGTTATCAGGATAAACGACTCAAAGGATGTTATAACTGATAGTTCTGAAAATTACTCTGTTTGGCATCCAAGCTCTCAGGGCCCTGACGACAATAACTCTAGTTATGAAGAGAATATTTTTGGCCGCCCAAGTGGCCTAATTCAAGAAACAATAAACGCTATGACGGGCTTCACAGTTGTCCGAGAAGAAGAAGATAGATTTTACTTAATACCAGAGGACTTGATTGAGGCGGAGGAAAAAAGACTCCTAGCTGCAGAAACAGAAACTCTTGAAAACTTCCTGGCAAATAACTATGACGGAGGTGGCTCATATTTTGGTAGAAACTATGTTATTTCAAGAGGAAAGACAAAGTTTTTTCCAGAGCCCGGCAATGAAGGTACTGTTAGTCAAATAGGTGATCTAATTAATCATGGTTATACCCTTCCCAAAAGGCGCATGCCTGGCAATAAATTAGGTCAAAGAGCTGAAGATCATTATGATTTACTTGATAACCAAGCTCCATGGATGCAAAACGATAGTAACGATTATGTTTTTAGAAGGCAACCAGGAGATCAAGGAGACGGAAGACTTGATCCAGAATACTTATTTTCAAATGTTTACGGGCAAGTAACAGAAGAGGTATTCAATCAATTTTTACAGCAAAACCCAGTTATAAGCGAAGAGATATGGGAAGAAAAAGTCATAGAATTATCTGGCGATGCCTCTCCTATTTTTAGTAAGCCTGGGGAATCATACGATCCGCTATTCGGGATGGAGTTAGAATCAGACAGGAGAGATATCAATAGGCTGTTTGAATACCTTCCTGGTACTTATAAAAATTCTTTTTATCCAGCAAACGAAATTGGTGCAACAAAAGTTGGCTCAAACTACACGTTTTGTTTTACTAGTAGAGATTCTAATCCTAGATTGGCTGGTACATTTGGCTATCATAAAACACCTGAGTATCCAATACTCGAAAAGGGAACAATAGCTTCTAGGGCTCCACTTACGAACTTTGAAAAGTACGAAGTAGTAGTGGAAGATGGAGCGGGCAACTCTTATGTAGAAGATAATTTCCGACTGGTTGGATATAAATCTTACGGAAGAAACGATTATCAAGTACCAATACGTATCTTAACGACCTCTGTATATATGGCAGATTCTCCAGTTAATAGTTCGACTTTCGTGAAAATACTTCCACCAAAAATACTTGATTTTTCTGATGAATCAACTACTCAAAAAAGAACAGAGTACATGAAGAGGGCCTGGTCAAAATCCATAGACAGTTACGTTCAAAGCATAGACAACGCTTATCGGACAATTAGTCCTAGTGGTAATGAGACTGACCCACGGAAAAGATATAACCTGGTAATTGACAGATCCCCAGATTTTCCATATTGGAACAGAACGCCAGAGCAACGAAACATTAACCAAACGACACTAATGCAAGTCAAGAAAGACGAGGATGGAATTGAAGTCAGAGACGGAGATGGAAATGAGCAATATGAGGTTGCACCATTAGAAAAACAAAGACCAACGTGGATTTCAACATCAAAGCT
>Ga0208644_1000517_pt1 | contig 33468 bp, 36 predicted proteins | sample VirMetDEL_Nov_18_FD_184517 | JGI IMG/M metagenome (GOLD analysis project Ga0208644, IMG submission 184517) | Aqueous microbial communities from the Delaware River and Bay under freshwater to marine salinity gradient to study organic matter... | ecosystem: Environmental > Aquatic > Marine >...
TCCGTGAAAAGGGTCTACACCTTTGCTGTCATAAAATCTTGTAACATCTTTAGTAGTATTATTTCTTTTGTGTGCAGAATCAAGTCCTTGACCTCCACTAAAATCTGAACGAGAAAATATCTGACCAATGTTTGTAGTAATATCTTCAGGATTTTGAGTAAGATTAATTTGCTGACTAGGAAACTCTGCAGAAGATATTGTTAATTGTCTATTAGGTGCTATCGCAGTTCTAAATAATAAATCATCTAAAGCTAAGTCATATCCTTTTCTTTTAGGATTATCAGTTGTAGATATTGTAGGTACTCTAGCCATTAGGAATAACTAATCTTATTAATCGTAACTGGCTCTGGAAATCTAGCCCTTAAATCCTTTCGTGCTTGTTCTATTAGTATTCTTTGATATGACAATAAAGAATTTCTAATACTTGTTGCAGAGTTAACAGGAAAGTTTTGTACTTGCATAGCTTGTGTAATATTTTCTACAGTAGCACTTGGTATATCTCTACCTGCAATAATCTGTGCAGCTACACCAGCCATAATAATTGGTTCATATTCTGTTTCTAAACCTATAGTTGTAAGCGTATCTGTTTCTGCAGTAGGTTCTACAAACTTCTTTTTAAATGTAACAAAGACTGTATGTCCAGCATTTACATTATAAACTTGAACAGCATTAACTTTATTAGGTCCATTGTTTGAATAAGTAATAGTTTGTTCTGTTCCTGCTGCATCTGTATATGTAAAAGGATTAGGCAGGTCAACAAGTTCTACAGCTACACCTTGAAACACAACACCTGTTTCATCAGAACCTGCAGAGAAATCTGTGTATTGTGAAATTGATTTGATAGGTGCTATTAAGTAGTTATCATTAGTTCCGCTTAGTGGAATGTATCCTGTCTTAGCAGTAATTGATTTAGTTTCTGTTGCAAATAATGTAGGGTATAAATTTTTAATTTGGTCACATACAGCATCAAATACATTCTTTCTAGGAAATACTGGATTAATTTTTATTAAGTCATCTACTGCGTGTGCTTCTAAAGAAGTTCCTCTTACAGCTCTCTTAACTGTAATCTGTTCTGCTGAAGTGTTAAGGTCTGTAACTAACATAAGTTCTTGACCTATCTCTATAAAAGCACCAGGCTCCATAGCATCTTCTTCTTCAGAAGTTAAATATTCTGATTCGTATTGTACGATTGTGTCTGTTGCATCTGCATCTAAAGTTGCTCTTAAAACAGAAAAAGATTGTATATCATCATTTGGTTCTAAGTATTCACGATAGACTCTATCAACAAGGTTTCCTATATTACTACTCATTTCTAACCTATGATAGCACAAGAAAAGGGTGGAGGTGGAGTTCCACCCTAATCTTGATAATTAAATTACTTAGGCTGAATCAGCTTTAGCAATCTTTAAGTGATATGAAGGAGGACCAAATTCGAATCCCATCTCCATATAAATTGCTTTACCAATTCTAGCGTTTGCACTTTGGTCAATATCTCTGACGAAAACTGTTCCGAAACCAGGGATATTGGTAAAGACTGGACTAATGTAAGCCAAGTCTACAATGAACGCTGTGTCAGCAGGAAGAATGTTAGGGTCAACTACCATCATTCCAACTGTGCCAAATGGTGTAACGATTGAGTCAATGTCAACACCACCAACATTTCTATCTCTTGGTAAGATAGCAGCTAATGTGCCACTTAAAGAGTTAGTAAGAAGTTCTTTGTTAAGGTCAAGCATTTGCTTTGGATTAACAACAAGAACTGGGTTAGACATTGGTGCGTGTGCATCATACAATCTCTTTAAGGATTCTGCAATAGCATCCCAAGAAAGGACTCTTGCTGCTCCTGTACCATCACCTGCTGCATCGTTGTAATAAATATTACCACCAGTTGCAACTGGAGCGACTGTATTGTCTGCGTTAGCGTTAAGTTCACACCATTCTTTAAGTCCTCGCATTTCACGAGTACCTGAACCTGGTGTAACATTAGCACCATCTGAATAAGTTCCATTGAATGCAAACCATTCAACTTCCCTTGCTACTTTTTCGAGAGCCTTTTCCATTTGAAAAGCGAACTCATCATTCACTGGGCTACCACCAAATAATCCTAATTTATCACCAGCAGTTACTGTTCCATCTCCATCAGAAGCATTAACAATATTTGCGGATAAATCAAAAGGATTTTGGTTTTGAGTAGATGCCAAAGCTGTGTAAGTCATTTGTACACCCTTGTGGAAAATCTGAGTTACATAGTGATATGCAGCTCTATCTCTTCCTAGATATTCTGTAGGTGTAGAACCTTCTTGACCTTTGGTTGGCTCAGAGTTAATGACTGCATTATCTTCTACTTGGAATTGCCAAAATGTAGATTGGATAACTTTGCCACCGCCACTGATTCCGCCAACTGCAGATGTGAAAGGTGTTCTTTGACCACCGACTTTGAATAATTCACCAGTGAAGTTATTTATGTTTTGTGCATAAATCGTACTATTAGTTAACGATATTGATGCCATATATATCTTCTCCTATATCTAAATTACTTATTATCTTCTTTAAGAGTTTCCATCATACGAAGTTTCGCATTGATTTTATCTCTTGGTTTTATATTTGGGTCTTTAACGAATTTCATAAATTCTGCTGATACATCTATAGGTGTAGCATTTACTCCAATCCTATTGAGCTGTTCAACTCTTGATTGTGCTTCAACTACATTGTTAGATATTTGTTCGCTAGGTTGTTTAGAACTACTAACTTCTCCAAACTCTTGAGCTACAAATTCTCTTATTGCATTAGCAGACACTTCACCATCGTAGAGTTTTGTAACAGCTTTACCTATGCCTTTATCTGCACTAAGTCCTAAAGAACTTAAAGCATCATTCATAGCTGTGACTTTGAACTGTTTGTTCTCTGCCTTAAGCTTTTTATACTCTTCTCTAAGTTGTTTAATACCATCAGTTGAATCATCTAATTCTTCTGTAGTATCTTCTATTTGGTTATTTATATCTTCCATTAATTTCTCCATCTTCTCTAGCATATAAAATAATCCTATAGTATTAATCGCTAGGTAATTAAAAGGATTTTACACAAGGGTTTACGAACAACAGGTAACACACCTTGGAGGCGTTACCGAATTTTGCAGCCCTATTTGCCGACCTGCCAGGCACTACAATAAGTATAGCAGATTTATTTCTCTGTCAAGCCAATTACTGCACCTTCTTGTGTTTTAGCTGCACCAAGTTGTACTGTAGATTCTGATGCTGCCTGTGCTTCAATAGCTTGTAATTGTAATGTTGTATCTAAATCTCCAAGATACTGTGCTTGTAATATTTCCATAGCAGAAGGAGCTTCAGTTCTAAGTTGCCTTCTAGCTAATCTAGAACTAATCAAAGCTCTATCTACTGCAGCTTGGAATGTTCTTTGTGCTTCTGATTGCTGTAACCCTGCACCTACTAAACTTTCGATAGCAGTTCTACTAGCTTCAACACCAGCAGTAACTGCATATTGGTTACCTATTCTTGCAACATTAAGTTGCCTATTTAAAATCTGTGCATTGACATCAGGGTCTATTATTAAAGGAATAAGTGCAGCTTCATCTAGTTCTATTGTTTCACCTAACTCTGTTGAATAATAATTTTCATAAGCTTGTAATACATTTCTTTTCTGTTCTTGAGATAAGTTACTAAGTTGTCTATCAGCTACAGATAATCTAGCTGCTACTTCATCTGGGTTAACATTATTTTGTACAAGTTGTGGAAAGAGTGTATCAATAACTTGTCCTCCATATCCACCTATACCAAACTCATTAAAGTGTATAAGTACAGCTTCTTTATTTTGTAGATACACTGCTTCTGTCATTCTTAAAGAACCGTCATCTCTAGTAATACCAGGAAATACTTTTTCATAACTATCACTAGCTCTCATCTTAGCTAATGCAAATGTTGCTTCACCTGTTTCTATATAGCCTTGAACATATTCATCTATAAGTTTCTTACCTTCTACTGGTGCAAGTTTTGTAAGCCAAGGCATAAGCACTTGTGCTTGTTCTGCTGTATATGTAGCGTCAGTTGATTCTGTGCTAGTTGTTTTATCTGCTACAGTTCCTGTATAATTTTCACCACCAACATCAGTTGATGCATCAAAAGCATCTTGATAACTAGTTGTATATCCTCTTTCTTTATACCAATCAACTTGGTCAGCAGATACTTCATATCCTGCTAAATAATCTTTTCTATAAACTCTTACCATTATATTCCTCTTATAACATTACCACCCAAACTATTATTTAGCTGGGAAGCTACAGTTCTTCCAAAGTATTGATTACCAGTTTCATATGCTTTTTTTCTCATAGATTTACCAGCATCTTGAAAACCTAATCCCAATGTTTCATAGAAGTAAGTATCTGTTTCATCTGGTGCATCACCAAAGATAGAAGTATATAGCTGTCTATATGGTCCAGCTACTTGTGCATAGTTTAAACCTTTACTTGCAAATCTTTCAAAGTATGGGTCACTATCAAATATCTTTTGTAATACTTCCTCTGCTTTATCTACTTGGTCAGTAGATACAAAGTAAGATACTTGTTTTTTAGTATCTTCATCTAAAGTATTATATTTCATTTGACCTAAGTATCTTATGCCTAATCTCTCTGCTTCTTTAGACTTTCTAAAATCTAATGAACCTAAATCAAACTTAAGACCAGTATCTACTTGTTCTTGTATTAAATTTTGAAATGATAAGTATCTAGAATCTTCTGGATTAAGTACATCTATTCCTGTGTAATGTTTAACAAAGTCATCTAAGTTGCTAGAGTTTAATAAACCTTGTGTATAAACTTCAATTAAGTTTTGATATGATTCAAAATTATTATTAACAAAGTCATCTACATCAATACCTATCTTTGTAAGAGTTGCATTTAATTCATCTGTTCTAACATCTCTAAGCTCTCTTAATCTTGCATTAGTTTGATAGTCATTGTTTTTTAAACCACCAGCATTTATAAATTGTAATTGTCCAATAGTCCAAGGCATCTTAAGTTGTTTAAGTCTTGGGTCATTTTCATCTATAGGTCTGTTTAACCATAGGTGTTCTAGTAATAAAGACATACCTGGTGCAGCTACAACATTACCTGTTTCATCTGTTTGAACTTCATAAAACCAGGGTGCATATTCTTTGTAAAGTTCAATGGTTTCTTCAAATGCTTCAGCAGGGTTGAAGTCATCCATATCATCATAATATTCAGATATAGCAGAAGCACTAAGTGCTGTATGTCCTAAGAGTATTCCAGGTGCTGAATAAACTATCTTTGGTAATTGTCTTTCATTAGTTAATCCGTGTGGCTTAATAGTTCCTACATCGTATGAAATATATATTGGTTCATCTGCTGATAAAAAATCTCCAGCATCATACAAGTAATAATACTTACCAGTATCTGCATCGTAATATACTAAATCTGGTGTAGGTTTATCTGAATACTTCCAAGCTTTTTCACTCATTGTAAATTCGCTTCCTGCCTTCTAATATCTGTTTTAATTTGTGCAGCTTCATAACTTCCTGCTTCTTTAGGAACTTGTGATTTAAACTTAGAATAAAAACTATCAAGTATATTTATTTTACTTACATCAGGTTCAACTACTTGTCCTGGTTCAGGAAAATATTTAGCTGGTTTTAAACTTAACAAATCATTTACTAACATTGGGTGTACATCTACAGGATTACCACTAGCATCAAAAATAGTTACAGGTCCTTCAGGTATTCTATTACCACTTAAATCTGTTTTACTATCAAACTCATTTGCAAACTTAACTTCTTTATCAATTCTATTAATGTACCATTGTGGTGCTTCTTCACCTCTATATTGTTCATAAGCATCTAACTGTGCTTTTCTAACTAAGTCAATGTTACCTTCAGCAATTACATCTATAGTTGCTCCTAATGCCCAAGGTCTATTGAAATACACAAGCATCATATAATCTAGTTGCTCTTCTGTAGCTGTAAGATTTCTATTCTTTAACATCTGTTCAGCGTGTCCTCTAGCTGCACCTAAATCTTTAGCTAATATTTCTAATCCTTGTTCTTTAGTTATAACTGTATTCTTATTAAATTTAAATGTTCCAGTAGCATTAGTATGTCCATAACCAATAGTTAATACACCATTAATATCTTTATATGGTTTAGCGTGGAACTCACCTTCCATCTCTTCAATTACTTCTATTATTGGTTGTGGTAAATCGTATTCCATTATTTAGTTAAACTCGCTATAGCTACTCCTAATCCCTGTTGGTAAGCAACATCTTGTTTACCTTGGTCAATTAGTGGTTTGAAATAATTATATACAAACTCATCTAATCCTGTAGAGAAAGCTGCTGAAACATCAGCATCTGACATTGATGGAGGTAATAAATAATAATCTTGTTCTGTACCTGCTAACTTATCTTGAGCTGCTTGTTTAGCAACATCTACTCTAGCTTGTTCATAAATCTTTTGTGATTCTGCATATGCTGCAGATAATCTTTCTATTTCTTTTCCTGCCCAGTCATAGATAACTTGATAATCTCTAACACTAGGATTAGCACCAATAGTATCTCTAACTGTTTGATTAACATTAAACTTTAAGAAATCTGGATTAGCTTGTGCTAACAATGTTGGTGCAGTAAGTATAGGATTGGTATCTCTTAAACTTATTTCAGATATTGAATCTATAAAATAGTTTCTAAGAAAACCTAAGAATGCACCCTCATCTCCATTTGCTGCAGCATTAATTTCTTTCAAGTCATCTATATCTATTCCATATTCTGGTTTTGTATTTAAATAACTAAATGCTGATTCTAATGCTTGTATGGTGGCATCTTCACCTGGTGTTCCTATTTCACCAATAGTTCCCATTACATAAGAACCAGGTTGTAAGAAACCAGCTTCCATTAGTTCTGTTTGTATTTCAATTATTCTTTCTGGTGCAAGTCCAGCTAAAAATGCTGGAGCTAAACCAAAGTTATACAAAGGTGTAAGTTTATTATTACCTGCTGCTTCTCTATAATTTTTTAATTGTATATCATCTTGTAATCCATAGAATGTCATTGGAGAATATTCAGATGCATATCTAGCAAAGTAACTATCATCTGTTATAGATGGTGTACCTAAATCTTTTAATTCAATAGAAGTAACTACATCTAATAAAGCTTCAGTATCTCCATCTGCTTTATACTTTTCATAAGCTGCATCAAGTAATCCTTTTTCACTTGCACCTAATTGGAAATCTCTTTTAGCTCTACCACCTGGTGTAGTATCAATATTAGATGAAACATAATCTGCATATTCTGCATCTGCTTCTCTGATAATATCTGCTACATCTACATTTGCTGAAATTTCTTCAATAGGTTGTCCAGTTAATCCAGCTACAAATGCTGATGTTATACCTTTTCTTCTGTTTAAATCTTCAGAAGTAGGAATTAAATATCTAGAAATAGCTTTCATTACTTCTGTATCTGCACCTTTTTCTAATAATACAAGTACATCTTCTACAACATTCTTAGGCATATCAGGTAAAGCAGCAAAAAAAGCAGAAGTAAATTCTTTTGCTGTTAGTATTCCATTTTCTACTGCATCATAAATAGACCTAAGTGTTAGTCCTATCTGTTGATACTTCTGCTGTTCTTTATCCATTAAGAATTACCTCCGTAAAATGTAACATCTGTATATTGTTCTTCAACTTCATACTTAAACAAATCGAGATAAATGTAATAGAAGTCTGGATATTGGGCAAATAACTCTTGAGATAATTGCCTTAATGCAGCTCTAGCTCCATCTAATTGTTCTCTTTGTAATGATACATTACTTCCTAAAACAAGTCTAGCTTCTGATAATATCCTATTCCTTTCATCCATATAAATAATTGCACCTTGTACTGCAGGTAAATCTTGTACAGCTACACTCTCACCATTAGGTAATTTAACTTTAGTAGCACCATCTTGTGCAATCATATCTTCAAACTCTCTTATCTTAGCTTCTACATCAATAGAAGTAGGTACTGAAGAGTTAACTCCATAACCAGGATATTCTTGTCTTAATTGATTTCTTAATGCTGTAAGCATTTCAAACTTTTGTTGGCTAGGAACATTAGCATACATTGGTGTATCAAATAGCATTCTTCTTTGATATTCATAAGCTAATCTACCTTGTGCATTTCTTATAGCAGATACATACTCATCTTCAGATAAATCTATTCTATCTCTATTAGCAAAAGCATCAGACCAAGCATTAAAGTTAAATTCATCTAATGGATTATCAGGGAATATATAGTAACTAATATTTGGATATCTTGATAATAACTTATCGTTTTGTTTGCTAAATCTACCACCTTCTTCTGTATATGAACGCTTCTGTATTTCTTTAGATTTAGATGTTAACAACGCAGAAGGTTCAACACCAAATTGATTTATAAACTCTGTAGTAGCTGCTAATTGGTCACCTTTATATTTAGCAAGTATTCTATAATATGCGTCTGCAAATATTGACATACCAAAGTAATAACCATCTGGGTCGTTTTCTTTAAATTCAGCAGGGTCTAAATACAATGCACCACCTGGTGTAGTTTCAACTTCATATCTAACTACTGCACCTGTCGGAGCAGCAAACTGTACAGCAGCTCTAATCCAAGTTAATCTATTAGCAATAGTCTTAGCTTGTTCCATAGCATCTTGTTGTTTAGCTTTAGTTGAATCATCATAGACACCTGTAGTAATTAATACTCTTAATACATCTTTATAAGTATTTGCATAAGTACGCTTCATTTCAGGACTACTTGCTTTACCCATAGACAATAATTTCTTTAACCAAGATGGTATTGATTGCTCTAAGAATGTATAAGGACTTAATGCAGAACCTTCTTCTCTACCATAAGGAAAGAATAATTTATCTAATAATTGTGAATCAGGTAACAACTTAGCAGCAGGTATTGCTACTAATGGTCCTAAACCTGGAACAGGATTACCTGCAACCATATTGAGTGATGATGAATATCCTTCTAACTTAACTCTTACATCTGGTGCTTCCATAGGTTGACCAGTTGTTGGATTCATAATAATTCTATTTTCATCTTCACCAAACATCCAGTTAGTAAGTAACTCTGAACCAGGAAAGAAAAACATTTCTTCTCCTGACATTTCGTCTGTATGAAAGAAACCTTCTTCACCTTCTTCACCAGTTCCTCTAGCACCTTGAATAACACGCTGTACTTTTCTACCAGCTAATAGTTTTTGTTGATTAATTAATCTAGACCAAGTACCTATAATCTCCATATAAACTTCTGCGAAAGGAAAAGCTATTCTTAACATATCTGAAACAGTATGTCTTTTATTTAAATCATAAAGAAGTCTTTTAGTTTCTTCTAATGCATATGCTTTAGCAGCAGTATCTAATTCATCTATATTTTCTAAACCTAATACTCTACCATCTGTTGTTTTAATTTGTTTAGTTCCTTTTAACTTCTTAGCAGTAGAAGCAGCATTCTTAACCCATTGAGAAGCTGGTTGTTTAGCTTGTTCTATAATTTCTGACTTTAATGCATCATCATAGTATGCACCATTCTCTTCAATAAATCTCCAGTAGTATTGTCTAAAAGCAGATGAACGAGATAATCTGTTAGTTGGAACTGCCATAAATGCAGTAAACAAGGATTCAACTACTTGGTCATATTTATTAATTCTTTCTGCATTCATATCGTGTACAGACTTCTTCATATTATGACCAACATCATAAACTTTATCTTTTTTATTTTTATCTTTTAACCATTGCTTATATACCTTATGGTCATCTAATGTTTGACCTCTACCCCAAGTAATATATATTGGTTCACCTTTAGAATCTACACCAAGCTTTAATAAACCTGGTTTACCTGGTGGTTGAAAATCTCTAGCTTTTTGTACTTGTTTACCAAAAGCAATATGTCTTATTAGTTCTTCATCTCCTGGCATAGTTATTTCGTGTCTTATAATAGATTCAAAAGTTTGTCTTGTATTAGCCGATACTGCTTCTTCTGAATTGTTTAATAATGTTCTACCACCATTAGCAAACTCTTCATATGTTTTATAATGTCCACCAGTTTTATAATGTAACCTAGCAACTAAACCTTCTATGTAACCATCTGCTGCAGCTCTATCTGTAAGCATTTTACTCTTTTGATATTTACCTGCTTCATCTGAACCATAGGTCATAGCTCTTCTCCATTGAGATAAATCGCCATCCCAGAAATCATCTTTAATACTTTGTATTGCATCATCAGCAGAAACAACATCATCTAATGTAGCATCGGAAACATCTTCTTTTAATATCTTTAGTTTTCTTTGTAGGTATTCATTTATACGAGGAGCTTTCTCATCTAACTTAGCTAAACCAGTTCCTATACCATCTTCAGGTAATACAACTACTTTACCTTTCCCTCTAGCATCTTCTATTAAAGCTAATGCTTCATCTATAGCTTTTACTGCTTCATCATAATTATCGTCACTAAAATATTTACTAGGAGATATTTTTGTTGGAATACCTATTGTGTTTGGATTATCTCTAATAACAGCTTGTCCTGCTTTACCTGTTCTAGCTAAGTTATCACCAAATACAAATATTTTATTTGGATTGTTTTTTACTTTTTGAGAAGTAAAAGTTTTCATAGTAATTAATTCACCTCTAAATGTTCCATTAAAACCAGTAAGCCTATAAGCTATCTCTGCAGTTACTGGGTCATCTGATAGTTGCAATATTTCAGATGCAGCACCCGGGATAAATTTTTCCTTATCATTAATTCCTACATCTAGGAATGCCCAACTTCTTGATAAACCTTCTGGGTCTAGTACACCTCCGTGGCTTTGAGTTAAAGCAGATTGTGCTTCAAGTGAATCTCCTAATGTTTGACCTTTAATATCATAAATACCTTTTGCAATTAATCTCTCTGCAACTTCTTCATCTCCATATCCTCTAACTTGATTAAACAAACGCTTTTTATCTTTACCCATAAGCCAAGCAAATGCAGAAAGAGGATGACTAAATACATTATCTAATCCATCCATCCACATACGAATTTGTTCTTCACCTACAACTCTTGATGTCCAAGCAGCTCTAAGGAGGATTGCTGGTTTCCAAGCTTTATTCATAAAAGCATCACCCATTCTTCCTAGATAACCTGCAGTTAATTCTCTAACAATGTCATCTTCACCTTTAGTTAATTTAAATTGTTTACGAGCATTTCTAACCATTAACTCTGCTGTTTCTTGTATAGTCTTATCGTCTTTGATACTTAACTCGTACAATCTGTTTAAAGGTTTAGCTAATTGTTTTTCAAACTCTGATGATATTAATTCATCTCCTTGTAGTCCTGGCAATCTCTTAGGTATTAAATGACTTTTACCAGCAGCTCTCATCCAAAATTCTCTAGCAGGAGAAAATACTCTTAAGAATAATCTTGCGTCAGGCATTGGTATAGCATCACTAGCCAAGTACTCAGCTACTAATTGAGCAGTAGGTCTACCTTTAACTCTTGCTATATTTTGTATATTTGCTTCTTGAAATAATTGTGTAGATACATTGTCTAATACAGTTTGGTCTTGTATCTTGTCTTGAAAGAAATCTAGTATTTGTTGAGGAGTAACTTTAGAATTTTTAATTACTCTTTTTCCTTTTTTAGTTTGACTAAAAGGAACTTTAGATTTTACAAATAAAGGTCTAAGTAATTGTTCTATAGCTTCTTTGTTTTGTAATTTTCTAGGTCCAGCAACATTAACTTTTTTACCTTTAATTAAAGCTTGAGCTTTAGTAATAAAATCATCTGTTAAATTAGGATTATCAACATTAATTAAAACTAATGGTTTATTTTTAGATTCAGCAAATACACCTGTATCATAATTATCTATATTTTTTTTAACGATATCTACCCAATCTTTACCTACCCATCGACCTCTAGATGCATAAAGAATTGTTTTAGCTGTGCCTGTGTCATTAAGTAATTCTTTTTTACTAAACACAACAATAGTTACATCTGTATTATCTACATTTGCACTTGTTCTTTTTGCGTACCAACTTGGTTTAGGTTGTAAAGAACCTATATCTGCAGTTTCTAATTCTTTAATTTGGTCTAATAAATCTAATACTTTATTAACATCATTTCCTTGATATGTAGCTATATTGCTAACTTGTGTATATTGTTTTTGTGTAGCATCTAATTTTGCTCTTAAGGCAGCTAGTTCATCTCCACCTTGTTGTATAAACTCTTGATATGATTCCATATCAAATTCATCATATTCAATTACTCTAGTTTTTTTCATTGACCTTAAATCTTTTTCTGGAATGCTTCCACCAGTTTTTTTAATAGCATCACGAAAATCATCAAGTGTCCAGTTTGCAGGTATTCCTAAATCAGCTTCACCTTTTCTATATTCTAATATTTTTATACCGCTACCAGGTGTACCATCTCCGCCTACATAATAAGCAACTCTTTTGTTTTTTACAAAGTTCATTGGTGCAGCTTTAAATTTTAAATCGTATAATAAATCTTCAACAGATTGACCTTCAGATAATAAATCTTCTATTTCTTTTTTAGGAATTGAAACTTCTTTAATTCTTTTACCTTCTTGAGTAACACCTCTAAAGTTTTTACCTTCAAGTTTTATATTTAATCTTTGTAATGCTTCTTCTGCTATTTCAGCTTTTCGTATTAAATCTTGTATTTCAGTATCAGAAGCATCTGGTCTAATAACACCTTTGGTTAATAACTGTTCTTTTTTAATTTCAATTTGTTTTTTTAATTCAATAATTTCATCTTCTAATTTAAACTGTGATTCTAAAGCACCAGGTCTATCTGATAATTGATACCTTTTTAAATAGTCATCAACAGCTTTTTGCATATCTTGATTTTTACTAGTATTAACATAACCACCTCTAGCTTTAAGTTCTATTGCTCTTTTTTTTGCTATTTCTCTTTTAGTAAGTTTAGAAAAAGGAACTTCCATTATTGCTTTGTAAGCTGCTATTTCTGCACTAGTTAATCTTTTCTCATCAAAATATCCTAAAAATTTATTACCCTTATCGTTCTTTAATATTCTTGTGTTAACAATTTCTAATTGATTTCTTAAATCTGCTATAACATCATCAACAGTATCTTGTAAATTATATTTAGACAATTGTCCTGCTAAATGGTCATACCTACCATTTTTTGCAGTAGCTTGTGTAAGACCAGGCATACCTCTACCACCAGTTGGAATACCTAATTCTTCAGCAATTTGTAATCCTATAAAGTCTATGCCTTCTTGACCACCACTATTAACTTCCTTAACAATAATGTCCATCTCTGGGTCTAATCTATCTATAGTTGCTTGTGGTTCAATCATTTCAAAGAAGTCATCTTTAAGTTGATTCATACTAGCTGTACCTTCAATATTTTTAATAATGTTATCTGGACCAGCTAATTCATATTCAACTCTTACCCATTCATCTTCTGGTTTTAATCCTCCTTTAGTAAACTTCTTTTTTCTCGCTGCAGCTAAAGATGCACTAATTCTTTCTTTATAGTATTCAAAAGTGTAACCTTCTTTTTTAGCAATTTCTCTAGCTAATGTTTCTAGTTCTGGATTATCAAATAAATCTAATGGTATAGTTTCAACTTTATTAATTCTGACCATAACTTTTCTACCATTTTTAGTATTTTGAAATAATCTAATTTGTCCAACTTCAGGTCTAATTCGTCCATATCCTTTAAGAGTTCTAGATGTAGAAGTTCTAACTCCCTGAATAATTAATTCAATAGTAGAAGTATCTTTATTAGAAAATGGAGTACCTCTAACAGGTATATCATTATTCATTGCTATTACATTACCTTCAGCTTTAATGTCATTTATTTTTTGTTTACCAAATCTTTCATTAATTATTTCAGATAATGCTCTAGCTTGATTATTATTAGTATTAGCAAACTTATCTGTTAATGTTTTACCTTGAGCTTTAATAGCTAATTGTTCTAGTAAATCAGGATTTTCGTCAGCCCAATCTTCCCATATTTTTTTATACCTTGGATAGTAATCAAAATTATCTATCTTTCTACCTGCTGCATCTACAGCTTCATTACCTTTAGCAGCTTTAATAGAGCTATAACCTTTTACTTTTGCCCATCTAAGTTCTACTGTATCGCCATTAGCAAACTTAGCATTTAATGCAGAAAACTGTTTACCAAAGTCATCACCAGCAGTTGATATTTCAAATCCATCTTCTGCAAATCTTGCCCAACCAGCAGAAGTATTACCAGTACCAGGAGCATCATTAATTCTTGCAGCTAAATCTTCTTCAGCACTTCTAATTAATTTTCTTACTCCACCTACTTCTCTTTTTTTAATACCAGCTCTAGATGCTATATTTTCTACCATCTTTAAAGCTTCACTCATATCTAACTGTAAAGATAAAACATCATTACCAAAATTATCTAGTACATCTAACTTCTGACCTTGAAACCATTCTTCACCAAATGCAGTTCTAAAATATTTTCTTGTTTCATCAACAGAAGTCATAAACTTCCTAATGCCTTTAACTAATTCTTTAGGTAAATCTAAAGCTTCAAACTTTTGTTCTATGTGTGGTAATACACCACCTTCTCCGCCAAGTATATCTAATACATAAACAACTTTAGATAAGTTAGCAGGTCTTGGGTCTGCACCACCTTGTATAGCAATAGTTTGTAATACTTCATCATCAATACCATCTGCTAGTTTATCTAAAGCTTTCCAAGCAACTTCATTATCTACTTTGGCAAACTTCATCCAGTCTTTTAGTTCAAAGAAAGTTTGATTTAAATCATTAGCGTGTAATTTTGGTGTAGGAAATTGTTGAAATAATCTACCCCATTTGCTATCTTGATTTTTTAATTTAATAGCAGTTTTAAAACCTAGTCCAGAAACATCTGGACCATAAAATGCTTTAGCTGCTGTTCTTGAAAATTTACCTTTAAAAACTAAAGAGTTATTATCTAATCTTGTTTTAAATCTTATATTGTCATCAATAGCATTAATTAATAATCCTTTAACATCTTCTGTGTTAGTTGTATCTCTAAGCTTTTTAAGTATTGATGCACCATCTTCTAATTGTCTAAACTGACCTTTAGTAATAATATCTATGTCATCATAGTTATCTGCTTTAGCAATTATGTCTGCTATATCTGTACCAACTCTACCTTGAAAAAATTGTTTAGCTGTAGGTTGATGAACAGTAGCTCTAACAGCTTTATTAATAATACCTGCTTGACTTGTAGCAGTCTTATTAAATGTTCTAGCAGCTTTACCTGCTTTAGATAAGCCTATACCTACATAAGTTGAAGGGTCAGTAAATATTGTATATGCACCATCAATAAGACCTGACATAAATTTAAATGCTCTAGAACCTGGTTCAAATATTTCTACTGCTGCAACACGACCAGGAGATAATTTAACTGTACCTCTTCTACCAGAGTAAGATAATGCAGCTCTTTCTCTATCATCTATAGTTGCTTGTGATAAAGGCTTTCCATAATAATCTTGTATTATTTCTTTAACTTGCTCTGCATCTGCACCTCTACCAACAAGTTCTTTATATACTTCTGTATCTTCAGCTAATGTAGAGTTACCAAAATAACCTTCACCTAAGTTAACTTTGTTACCTTTAGCAAACTCTCTAACAGCTCTACCAGCTAATGTAGGTCCTGTTTCTTCAAATACATTTTTAAGTTCTGTATAAAAATCTGGATTTAATGTAGCTGCTAATGTACCTATACCAGTAAAGTACAATAAAGGATTTTGTTGTTTCTTTGAATAGTAACGCATACCTGCAGTACCATATCTTTTAACAAATTGACTAGCAGATTCCATTCCAACAAATGCAGTTCTAATTGCACCTCTACCTGCTGCTTTAATACTTTCCCACCAACTTCTTTCTTTATCCATAAAGGATTCAATAATAGAAGTAAACTCTGGACTTTCTTTAGTAAGACCAACCATAGCTGCACCAACTTGTACATCAGGTGGTAAAAATCCATATTGTTGAGAAATACCAGCTAAGTTATCAGCAATATTATTTTGAGCAAAAAAGTTTCTTAATTCTTGTGCTTGTTGTTTTCTTTGTTTTACAAAATCGCTATCTAAAGCATCTTGATAGGGTGATGTAAAACTCCACTCCCACGCCATTCCTACGCTCCATCATCCATCAATGCTAAAATATCTGGACTAGGTAATACTGCGTACATTTGTCTTAATATAAAGTTTCTATCCATTTGCATACCCTGACCAAATTTATTTAAGTTGTTAGCTGTAACAGATTCCATAGGTCTTTCAGTAGGTCTATTTAAAGGTAACATATCTATTCTTGGTGGAGTAGGAGCAGCTTGTTCTACAGGTTGAGGTTGCACCATATCTTGTTCTTGTACAAACATTTCAGCAGCTCTTTGCTGTTCTTCTAATTCTACACCTTCACCATATGATTCAGATAAATATCTTCTTTTAATTCCTCTAGCCATTTTCTTCATCTCCATATTCAAAATCATCAGGAACAATCAATATATCAATTCTTCCTACCATTGGTATAAAAGCAACTGTCATAATGTCTATTACTTTTTCTATATCGAAAATAACTGGTTTCTTTTTTAATTTATTAGAACTCTCTTCCCACATAGGTTGTTCTTCAACTGAATAATTTTGTGCAATTATTTTTGCAAACTCTTGATTTATATCAGGCATTATACTCCTCCTAACAATGCTGCTAGGTTAGGAGGTCCTTGTGGAGCTTGTTGTGCTTGTTGTTGTGCGGCTTGTAACATCATTTGCTCCTCAGGACTTGGCTCTTCACCTTGAGCTGTAAAATACTTCTCTAATATTCTACCCATATTTTTAGGATTGTTGTAGATTTCTACAACAGCCATCCTCGCACCTTTATCTCCTTGTTCAGTATTTCTTAGCAACATCTGGTATAATATTTCTTCGGTTCTTTGTTTAACAATACGCTCATTAATTTGACTTAGATTTTCTAAACCATCCATTTCTTGTTGCATAGTTTCTTTATCTATGATACCCGCTTGTACTAATTGCAAACCTGTAATAATTTTGTTTGGTGCATCAAAAGAAGCCATAGCACCATATTTTCTTCTTGTAATATAGTTTTGGTCTATATCAGATGAAGGTGTGTAACTTTCAGAAAATGAAGCACCTTTGTAAGTTCCAGATATTGGTTTTCTGTTATTAGAAAATAATACTTCATCTAGTTCTAATCTTTTTGAATCTATTTCTTGTAAAGCATATTCTAGTATTGTGTGATACTCTCCAACCATAGCACCAACACCTGACTCAAGTTCTTCCAGTCCTCTACCAGTTACAAATGAGTTTGGAGATATAGCATCATCTTGTACTGGATAACCAGCAACAACTCTTAATTGTCTTTCTAATCTACCTACAGCTTCAAATAACTGATATGGTAAGTTAGTTGTTGGTTTGACTACTTGTGAACCAGGTGTCAAATAGTTTATAGCATTTCTACCTTTTCTATATTGACCTGATTCAATCTCACCTACAATGTTTGTTTCTGTAAATACAGCATCTTCCATAGCAATAACAGACAAAATATTTATCTTTGCCATAGAAGCCATAAGACCTATGACTTGGTCAAACTGTCCTTGTAATCTATCAAAACTAAATCTTTTAGCAATAACAAATGCTGGACCTGATTTAAGTGGATTAGGTACAAAGTCTACAATTTTCTTAGAAGCAATATGCATAACATATGTACCTTCTTCGTTCATATATTCAAGTACAACATCTCCATTTTCATCAGAGTTTTCCCAACTACCATCATCTCCGATATTTAAGTTATAACTATTGTAAGATGTACTATCTTTTTTATCTTGAGCATCAAACCAACTTCTTAGTTCTGGGTACATCTTTATTAAGTTTCTAACTGGAATTTTTTGTATGATTGCTAATTCACTTGGAGTTTGTGAATTTCCAAAATATCCTGGGAAGCAATCATACGGATTTCTTAGTTCTGCAGTTGGATAATAATTACCATTCATATCTTTTTTGGTAGTAATAACCCATACAGCAAATCCATAACCTGGTAACCATCTAGCGACTTGTGGCAACTGTTTTTCTAATTCTTGAACTCTATCGTAAGCTGTAATAATTCTTTCTAGCTTATCTTTTTTAACTTTATTTCTTTGCGAATCTCTTGAGTTGGTAATGTGTACATCTAATGTAGGAACTTTACCAATCTTTTGAGATAACCTATCTAATGCAGACAATAACAAGTTAGGTGCTGGAATAGTATATGCTTCATTAGCATCTAATCCAGGTCCTAGTAATTGTCTAATACCATCTTCTCCACCATTTATAATTGCTCTAAATCTTGCTCTATCAATAAGCACATCATCGTGCATTCTTTTTAGATAAGAGGCTCTATCAATAATCTCTTCAGGTTTCATTTATCTCCAAGGTATTTCATTCCATTCTACACTATTATAACCTTCAAAGCTAGGAGTGTAGTCAATTCCCATATCAGCATAAGTTAACTTTGTCAAGGTTCTAATTACTTTCATTGGAAACCAACTTGCCATTACTATGTCACTCTTGTAACCTTTACCTCCACTTCCTTTAGAAGCAAAGTAAATAAGCTGTTTAGTATATAGTGTAGTTTTTGTTTGAGCTTCTCCATCAGCAAAAGGTAAACTAATCATTTGTTCATTAAACATAGGTGCTAATGATGTAACACCAAATCTTTCATCCCATTTGTTTTTATGAGTTTCGTGTCCTTCTAGTTTTATACCTTGAACATTACAATACTGTTTAATTGTTTTATCTTGTCTAATAGCTTTTTGAAATCCATTCTCTTCAATAACCCAATGAAAACAACCATACATTTCCCACCATCTCCGTATTAATTCAAAAGCTTCGTCTAATCCACCACCTAAATGATTATCTAAATCTACCATTGTCATTTTAATTTCACCTGAATGTGTTTCAACAGCCCATAAGAAACCAGCTTGATAACCTGTAGCTGCTGGGTCTAACCCTGCAACTAAGTAACTACCACTAGGTATTGTGCCTAAAGACATATTAGGTTCATAACATTTTTCTATTTGCTCTGGATTAAACAATCTTGCAGCATTACTAAATGCTTTATTTAGATATACCATTTCAAAATTCTTTAAACCACCTGTAGTCATAGAATCACGCTTTCTATTCATTAACCATTTAAAAGTTCTTTTATCTGACCACAACATACAATCAATATGTTCTTCTTCGTTAATTTCAGGTATTGTACACATTGAATCGTGTGCTTCTTCAACTATAGTTTCCCAAGCTTCATTATCTAATAAAGCAGAATATAAATCATCAGGGTGCTGTCTTGAACCAATAATAACCATAGCTGTATGTTCCTCTTTACGAGAACCTAAAGTTGTAGTCCACCAGTTTTTAGTATTTGCTCTAGATGCTGGTTGCATAGTAGAGCTATGGTCCTCAATGTCGTCTGCAATAATAATATCGCAGTCACGAGAAAGTATCTTACCACCTCTACCAATTCCTACCATTGTAGGAGATTTAATACCTGATACAGTTCTAGTAGATACAGTAAATCCATTTTGTGACCAAGACTTACCAGCTCTAGTTGCTGGTTTAAAAGAACCACCTGGTCCACAGAAATCTTCTTTTAACTTTTCATTATTTTCTAAAGTATCTATTACAGAACTAACAGCATTCTTAGCAATATCTTCGTTACCACCTACCCAAAGTATTCTTATGTTTGCATTTCTACAAATAAGCCATACAACAAAATGAATTAATAATTCTGTTTTGCCGTGTCGTGGTGGAGATAAAATCATTTGTTGTCCACCATTAAGTAATGCTTTATTAATTGATTTAATCCAATTATCGTGAAAGTTTGCTGTTTGAAAAGGTATGCCTTGTTCAGTAAGAAAATATCTATCCCTGAAGTTTTTAAAATCACTTAATGATTGTTTAGCATCATCAGATACTTCCCAGTTTTCTGCCTGTATATCTTTTTCTAAATCTTCTCTATATGCAGCTAACATTCTAGCTATGTGACCTGTGGTGCAACCAAGAGCATTAGCAACATCTTGTCTAGTTATTTCTTCTCTAATTAAATCTAAAGCATAACCTTCGTTTCTAAATTTTTCATATAATGCACCACGCCTAGTAGTTGCAGATTTAGGTTGATTAATTTCTTTTTTTGTTAATTCGTAGGTTTCGCCTTTTTTCTTAGCTCTGTGTATTCTTTGAGATATTCTTTTATAACAAGTATCACTACAATATTTAGTTTTATTTTCTGGTAATGGTGTATCGCAATCTGGTGCAATACAAATTATATTTCTTACCATTTTACTCTATCAGCCCAGTAGGCTGCAGACATCTTACCCTTCTTAATATTTTTTTGGTGTCTAGCTTTAAAAGATTTTCTTCTAGCTTTTTCTTTAGCAGAGCTAGGATTTTTACCAGCACCAGATACACCTTGTTGTCCAAATCTAATTAACTTCATCTTATGTCCTTCTTGTGCTAAAACAATGTGTGATTTAGTAGGATGTTTAGGTGTACGCTTGGCTTTATTAACTCCAGACAATCCGTGCTTTTTTAATAATGATGCTTTGCGTTTTTCGTGTGCCATTACTTTTTAAAACCTCTCAATGTTTTTGCAAGTCTAGCTTGTTTAACAGTTCTAGCATCATACTTCTCAGGATTTTTTAAAACCTTAGATTGAAATTGTTTTGTAGTCATACCACGCTTTTTAGCTTTAGCAGTAAAAGCACCAGGTCTTTTTATAGCTGATTGTATCCATTTTTTATTAGCCATTACTTCCAACCTTTTTTCATAGCAGCATATGCTTTCTTAGAAATAGTAGAATTTTTTTTGGAACGAGAAGTTCCAGCTTTTTTTCTTTTGTTGATATTTCCAACTAAACTATTCTTTTTTTTCGTTGCCACTTAATAACTCCATATTGTGGTTATAGTCAATAACAAATTTTTCTACTAATGCATCTATCTTTGATACATTAGGTTTCTTATTAATAATTATACTACCACACGCATCTGATAAATCCATCGCCCACTCTTTTAATAATTGTGGGTTAGAAAATATATTCCTCCCTGTTTTAATTTTCTTAGCCATTAGAGTTTTTTATACTTACTCTTCTTCTTCGGCTTGTAAGCTTTTTTCATACCTTTTTTGTCTATAGGCATATTTTCTCCTAACAATTTTGTTGTAATGTATACAACCTAGATTAACACAAATTCTTTTTTTATTTTTAATTTCTGTCAACTTACCACAATGTTGACAACTTATATTTTCCGCCATTATATAATTTTAATATGCCAAAGGTTACAGATAAAGAACTCAACAAAAAAGCTAGAGATATAGCTTTACAAATAGAACAATTAATGGCAGTAGTAGATTTTAAATATAACAGACATCAGCGTTGTTTAGTTTGTAATAATAAATATAGACATCACATTGATGAACTTCCCTGTATTTCAGATAAAAAGAAAAAACAAATTATCCGTAAAGATAAATGGGGTAATATAGAATACAGGGGTTAGATAGGTTTTCCTCCTTTTACCTAACTAGGATGGCGGAAACGCCATCCACCCCTTTTACAACTTCATCTACTATATTCCAATCGATTTGTAGCTTATGCACGACCCCAGTTTCCATTACGACCTCTTGAGGCACTATTAAAGTGCGTGAGAAAAAATTTTTATTTTGAGCTTCTACAATTCTATATTGTGTCATCCAATCTAAGATGTATGGGTTTATCTCGCTTGGATTCCAGTAAAGGACACGAGTGGTTGGGAAAATCCAGTAGAATAAATAATCTGGAAATGTTTTCATAGCTGCCCCTATAGTCTTTTTGTTTTCGTGTACTATCTGTATTTCAAATGCTACATTACCTGTATTGTGTGCCTGAGTGTCTGTTTTAACTTCTATATATTTATAATTAAGATGACCATCAACTACAAATAAATCAGCCCCTAACCTTTGTTCATCACCTTTAGCTGGTCTGCATATATATAAACTCTTACCATCCTTCTCTTTTGATTGATAATATTTTTTAATTAAGTTTTCTCCTAATTGACCAACTTCTAGTTGCTCTTGGAAATCAAACATTTTACCTCCTGTAACTTGTAATAAAATCAGTATAGCACTATAGTGATTTTAACAAATAGTTTTTTACAACTATGAAGTTACAGGTAAGAGCTATCGGACGGCAAAAAGCTGACTGCATCTTACAAGATGGACTGGGATTACCACAAAGTCAGTACCCAAGGACTTCAGAAAGTAAGAAATTCAAACTTTTTTTTTATGCGTAGCATATATGTCCGCTATGCGAGAAAAGACCCCAACCCAATCGTACAATAAAAATAAGTTTTTTTAACTTACTTTTATTCATTAAGTATGCTAAAATACTACATTAGGAAGTTAGTTACTTATGTGGGTGTTCTATACTGTAACCTGTAACTTACTCTAGCAATAGAGTTTCACTACACCTCATAGGATAGCTAACTTCCTTTTTTTTAGTGTAGAGAAAATTGCCAGTAATTATTGGATATGTTACATAATTAACACCCCCCACCCTCCGGTTAACACTCGCCGTGAACACAGGACTGTTGCTTTAAATTACTACTGTTAAAGGTTTCAGAACACTATACCCATTGAGGGTATATTGGAACATTTGCTTATCTATACAATCACTATGTCGTTTTATGTCGTACAAACAGACGCCTTTGCATTGAAACGATACACACTCTCTACATAGTTCGCTCAAATATAGAGTAGGTTAATTCTAACTGCGAACAATCTATTCCCGCCCACCACCCCGCCACACACACTATACCGGATTGCAGACATAACTATCTCATTAACTTAATTCTAATTGTCTGCAAAAGAAGAGTTCATATTTGCGTTATAGCATACTAGTAAAATCAAATTCCTTTAGACGCTGGGTTCGTAAACTCACTACGCTTAGATTAAAGGCGGTTTGATTTGACAAGCACGCTCGACTTGTTTTATGTAACTCTTTAAGTTTTTTATTAGAGAGTTATATTAAGTTAAGCTATATATAGAAAGGAAAATTATGGCTAATTCAAATTGGGTTAAACAACCTAAGTTCTATCTAGGACAAGCATTTGCTAATACACCATTTTTCGGTGTTAAGTTACTAGACAAGAACGATAAATTCACATACCACATTGGTACAAGAACAAAAGCTGGACTTCCAGATATGAATACTGTTCAACAATTACCAAGTGGTAGTTATCCAGCCCTTATGCAATTTATGGACATATTGACTAATTGTCCTCAAATTCTTAAAAAAGGAGAATATAAAATCAATGCTAAAGGACAACTTCCAAAAGCATTATTAGACGCATTAGGTACAGATAAAATATCTAAAGCAACTAATAACAAAGTTGGAACTTTAGCCCAACAAAAAGAAATCCAAAAAGGTTGGAACGAAAACAAAACTAAAGCTAAATCTACATATCGTAGAAAGTAAAAAAATTCGGCGTGTCGCTTAGGCGACACGCTGTTTTGCAAGGCAAAACAGAAAGGTTAAATATTATGATGACTATCACTTTTAATGTAATAAAAGAAACAGGAACAGACTTGTTCTCTTATATACAACACCAAAATGATTACTCAATTACAGGAACTCTTAAAGAGATTAATGATAAAGTTATATCTCTTTCTAAAGATAATGTTTACTTAGAGCCATCATATCTACATTGGAAAGGTTTCTCAGTAAATCTAAATACTAGAGATAACGACATAGCAGAAACCATACAGTTAATTGATAGATTACCAGACTTAACACAAGTCTAAATAATTCGTAGTTAGGTAGGTGTTCCCCTTGCATCTACCTTTCTACATAAAAAAATTTGTCGCCCCAAAAGCCCCGACACCCCACCCCATATAATCCCACCCACCAACCCCAACAACGCCCATATAAACAAACATACTAGATAAAGGAACGATGGTCTGATACCCAAAGATATTCTATGTACACCAGAGTGACCCACACATTAATAACATAAAGAAAAAATAATATAAAAGTCTATAAGCATAAGTAAAGCAAAAAAAATTTAACATAATATATGCATAGATATGCATTCAAAGATATACGAAATTGTCAAGTCATTCTATATAAATAAGAAAATTCGCAAAAAATTTTCGCAGTCGCAAAATAATTTTGTCGCCAAAATTTTGTCGGCTATATGCATTATTGCATATATATTAGAAAGGAAAGTTATGTCAAAACAATATAGAAAGCCTAGTGTTCCTCGCACTAAGAGAACACTTGTCGGTTATGATAAGCTCAATGATGTGCCTTTAGTAATCGACACCAACATACCAGATTTGTCTGGTACTAGAGAGCCACAACAGAATATACCAGATGGAGATAAGTACCTATGGACTTGTCGCTTTTGTCAAGCTACTACAAAGGTAGGTCGTAAAGTATGTTCCCTATGTAATAGAGATGCTGATACTGTAATCAAGATTGCAGATAAAGTAGATGAATACACAGAGCATAAAGAAAACTGCGATTGTTGTACCTGTGATGTATTAGAGATTACTGATGATGAGATTACATTAACCTACGATTGTAACTGTATCTGTATATACGAACCACAGAATATAGAAAGCGTTAGAGATGGACAATGGAAACCAAGTAATCGATATGACACTTATGTAATAGAAGTTAATGAGCCTAAGTGTATAGAGTGTTTCATTATTCTACCTATAGAGTTTGTTACAAATGGTTTAAGAAAGTGTGAGAGCTGTAGAAAATAATTTTATTAGGTAGCATATGGGTTTTAATACAGGCAGTCATAAGCCTCCTTTCGTTCCCTGTATGCTACTTAATACCTACACATATATGCCGTGTTCTAAAGTATAAGTTCATTGTTATCGGTAGTGTAGGTATTTAATAAAGCTATCTATAAGCAACTGTTCAAAGTAAATCCCTTGAGGTTGCGAGATAGGTAGCTTGTAACACATAGGAACGCATAAGGTTGGAAACTCTATGCATAGGACTAGAGATATGAAATACCATATAAACAATGTAATTCCAGTTTGGTACGCTAACTATGTGTTACAAGCTATCTATTAGTAAGAGTGTATATTGTTTGTACCCTGTTGATACACGACTGAAAGTAGGTAGCTTGTAGCACATAGGACATAAAGATATAGTAATATATCACCCGAGCAAGGTCGGCAGGGTAACCAAGACCATTGACTGTGTGTTACAAGCTATCTATATAGAAAGGAATATATGATGGATATGTTATGTGATATGTGCCGTAAAGGTAATTATATCCGTTTATTGATAGAAGCTAATGTTAAATCCTCTGTATATCACAGAGTGATGTGTTCATTTTGCAAATATCAAACAGTAAAGAGAAGCAATATAAAGAGAGATGAAAGGAGATTACTCTAATGGGTAAATCGTTTGGTAAAAGTCCTGAAGAAAGACAGGAATATTTAAAAGAACTACAAGATATGGGTCTGCAAGATATGAGATATTATTTTCCAAATCCTATGCAAACATACTTTGGTTTTGGTGCTACAACAGTAGACAATGAAAAAGAAACTGTAGAAACTAACAAAGTTTATATTGAAGCTATGAATCCAGTTATAGCGATAGCTACTTTCTGGGAAAGTTTCTGGCAACAAGCTTTGGTAAATGTAATAGAAACTTACTGTAGCACTATAGAACAAGCATTACAAGAGAAATACTCTGGTAATGATATACCAATGGAAGATATAGTTAATTTATTAAATTTATTAAAAGATGAAGATACTTATAAAAAAGCTATTCAAACTGTGTATAGTAGTGTTCCTGACATTATGTCAATAGGCAGTCCTTATATAGTAAATAATGCTGTAGTCAAATCAGAAAAAGAAATGAGTGCAGAGTTTAAACAAACTGTTGATGACTTATTAGCAGATGTATTTAAAGATGTACCAAATAATGAGGAGGAATAATGCCGACATATAAAATACTTGTAAGGTTTGATGCAGAAGATTGGGATGACGCTGTTAGCGTTGTAGAAAATATGTATATAAAAGATTGGATATCAGAAATGGAAGAAGAAAATGGCTGTTAAAACCATAGAAGAAATAGGTTCTTTAGATGGGTATGTACATTGTAAAACTTGTTTAGAAGAAACTTATGATAAACCATATACACAAATCATAGAGGTTGGTGTAAAGACTGATACTGATAATGATAAACAATATGTGTATGTGAATTGTAAAAAGCACAGGCTCAATATAACTAGGTTTGAAATAGTACCTGTTGATTGTAGTTGTGATAGTTGTGAAAATAAAGGAGAGTAATGAGTGAACAACTAATTAAATTAGAAAACCAAATAAAAAATATAAATAAAAAACTAAGTCTAATGGCTAGTGTTCAAATGTTATTAGTTGCACATATAGGAGATAATGATAAAGAGTTTCAAAATTCATTTGTTGCTACTTGTTTAGCTAAAGATGATATAAGAAATTCTTTTACAGATTTTATATTTGAAACTGGTAGTGATTTACAAAAGTCTATGATACAAGAACTTAATTTAAAGATTGAAGATATTAAAGGAAAGAAAGATAATGAGTGAAGTTTACGAAATAGAAAATCCAACTAATGACAATGTAAATTACTTAACTGTAGATTTTGCATTTAGAAATTCTGTTAAGAAACATACTGCTATTGAACAAATAAATAAGTTAGTTTCGTTAGCTGATAATAACCCTGATATATCATTTATCAGTCATAAACCTACTTACTGGGAAAAAAGCAAGTGGGCTGTAAAGGAGGACGAATAATGTATGGCGTAGTGAATACCATAGTAGAACTACCTATATTACATAGGGCTAATGATAGGCTAAAAAGAGAAGAATACTACAAAGAAAATGGTAGAAGTGATGTGTTCTTTGACACCTTAATTGATACAGGTATTGGAGATGATGAGTGGATTTGTGATTTCTGTAACCAACAGATACCCGTTACAAATGAATTTGATAGTAAACAGATACCAGTCTTTATTCACGGAAGCTATGCCTTATGTGATAGCTGTAAAAAAGAATACGAAGGTAAGTACCCAGAGGAATTTGTGGTCGTTCAAACTTGCCCTTGCTGTAAAGCAAGTAAAAAATTAGAGGAGGAATAAATGAGTAATAATGAAAACTTACTTCCAAGAAAAGTAGATAATATTGAAGCTATGTTCAATAGAAGTAGTTACTTTACAGAAGGAACATTATCATTATTAAAAACTAATCTTAATGATTGGTTTATCTTAGCTGAATATAAAGGAGATGAATACTTAAGTAAAGCTAATATCTATGATGCTTCATCTCGTTATTGGAAAGTTAAATTAAAGCGTACTCAAAATTTAGATATTGAATATAGAGTACAAAGAAGTAAAAGAAAACGACAAGCTATATTAGCAGCTCGTGTTATAGAAAAGGAGTAATAATGGTTAGTGGAATTGAAGGCTACCCTAAAGATGTAGAAGAAGCTACTGCTAGGTTAAAGAACTGTGCTATCACTATTCCAATACTAGCTTATTTAAATAAGCTATCTATTGAAAATGGTTACAACAGACAGATAAGAGAAGGGTTCTTAGATGAAACCATTGATGATAGTGATAAATATGATGACCACGATGATAGAGCAGACGCTAGATTTCCTGCGATTGTAATGTTGGCTATGCCTCATTATCACAAGAATGGAATACCTAGTGAATTGCATTATCGTTTAATGCTAGAAGTAATTGTTAAGAGTAAGTCTGGTAAAGACATAGGTAAAAAATACGCAACAGTATTTGTTGATATACCTGCTGAAGCATTTGGTATATTACCTAATATACCAAACATTACTTGGTTAAATCCATCTGCTAGTACAGATGATATGAACCAATTCTTAACAGAGTGGAACGAAGTTGATGAGGAAACTCTTAATGAAAACTTCATCAAAGATATAGAAAATATGTTGGGCAATAGTTCAACAGAGGAGGAATAAACTAATGAAAGAGAGTATATGCTGGGATTTGTTTAACGCAGTTATCGGTGCTACACCAAGAGTTTTGCTCTATGGTGTTCCGGGTACAGGTAAAACATATCAAGCTAACACAACTAATTTAGAGGGCAGAGAAAGTTACAATATCACATTGACACAAGACAGTAGTGCTAGTGAATTGTTAGGACATTATGTTCTTAATGAAACTGGTGGTATGGATTGGTTAGATGGTGTAGGTATTCAAGCTTGGAAAAGTGGTGCAAGACTTGTGATAAACGAGATTGACCACGCAGGTGTTGATGTAATGTCGTTCTTACACGCTTTACTAGATGACCCTGATTTTGCAAAATTTACTTTGCCTAACAAGAATAAAGAAACAGTAAGACCACAACCTAGCTTCCAAGTAATAGCTACTATGAACGGAGTACCAGAGGACTTACCAGAAGCTTTACAAGATAGATTTCCTGTAAAGATAAACATTGATACTGTACATCCTACTGCAATAGAAAGTTTGCCAGAAAAACTTCGTGCTGTATATGGTGATTACAACAATGGCGAGTTTTCTATTCGTAAGTGGATTGCTCTAGGTGAATTACTTGACCAAGATGTACCATTAGATACTGCATTGGAAGTTATCTTACCTACAGAGAAAGAGAATATAATTGACGCTTTAGTTGTAGCTGATGCTACTGATAAAGAATAATGCTGTTTGTTAAAAGAGCTAAGATTAAGGAAGCCAAAGAGTTTCCTAATCTAGCTTTACAAAAAGAAGGTGTAAAAACTAACAAAGTTAGTGAAGCTATAAGTGCAAAAAAGTATCTTAGTAAAGGTAATGTAGTTCCTGTTGTTATTAATAATAATGATAACGATAGAATAGAAAAACTTATTGCTTTAGCACAAACTAAATTGTTTGGTAGAAACACTAGGTATCTTAATCTAAGTAAAATTGATTTAAATTATGCGGTTCCTGTAGCAGAGAGAATTGCATCATCTTGGTCGGTTAGTAAGTGGGTTAATAGAGCTACTTGGAAAAGTAAGTTTAGTGGTGCTGAGTTAGTTAGTATTACTGAAAAACTACCTAAGATACCTACACATATTTTAAGAAAAGCTATTACTAGTTTAGTACAAGCTTATTACTTAAATGCACCTGTTGATAAGTTATATGAATTATTAATGCACACACTACCTTATTATACTTTTGGATATGATAGGTGGTATGGATATTACACATATCAGTGTAAATACATTAACAATCATATAGCTGAAAATGAAACAGAGCATTTTGATTTATTAACAACTTATGCTATGTATTCTAGTTGGGAAGAACACAATAACCCAAGTAGTTTTAACCTTAACGATGTATTACATATGCTAGTATATCAAGCTGTTAAATCTGAAATGCCTTTAGCTAATAAGTACCAAGTGTATCAAGATTACTTGTACATTATAAAAGATGTATCAAGTGTAATTAAGATGCAAAACCACGCTCTTGATGTATTGAAGAATAAAAGGAATGATACTGTTTCACAAGCTAATGTAAAAAAGATGATTAAGTATCTAACCTTTAATAACTTTAAAAATGTTAGAGAAATATATCATACTAAAACTGGTAGTAAATATGGACTTCTAGAACGAGGTACGCCTACTTCTAATAAGTTAGTTGAAGATATACCTGATGAATTACTTAGTAATAAGTTTAATATTCAATATGGTGAATTAACAGAAGTAGAAGAAAAAGATATTAATAAAGAAATGTCTGACTTTAAACCTATGGCTTTTCCTAGTTATATTAGTGATGATTTATCAACTAAGATAATGGAAGAAGCTAATAAAAACTTTCAGAAAAATATTATTGATATCAATGGTACTAGAGGTGTTCACGGCAAAGGATTAATGCACAAGTTTATTCCTAATAGAAGGGATAAAGTTGCTGAGATGAAACTACACAGACAGCTTAGTGATAGTGGTGTTAAACCTAGAAACATACACAGAATACTTACTGATAGAAAAGTATTTGCTCGTAGAAAAAAGATAGCAGGTGGCTCTGTTCTCATAGACTTTAGTGGTTCTATGGGTTGGAGTGTAGAACAGGTTAAAGAAATAATTAGAATACTACCTGCTTCTGTTATCGCTGGTTATACAGGATACACTACAAGTCGTTCTGTTAATAGTAAACTTTATCACGGAGATATTCGTATCATTGCTGATAAGGGTAAGTATGATGATAGTGCTATTGATAAGTTATTTAAACACGGCAATAACAACATTGATTATGAAGCTCTACAATGGCTCTCTCAACAAGAAGAACCAAGAATATGGGTAAGCGACCAACAAGTTATTGGTGTATTTGAAGATGATGTAGCTATTAGATTAAATCAAAAAAGCAGGGTTGATATTGCACGGATTATGAGCCGTAATAATATTATACCTATAGAAGATTATGAATATGCTAAAGAGTTTGCAACTCAATATGCTAATCATATAGGTTAATGTACATTAATCTATAGACAAGCTAAGTTGCTCTCTCTTAGCAATGTCTAGGGTGGGGTGTAGTTTTTTTAGTTTGGCTACACCCCCACCCCTTTTTTATTTTTATATATGCATATGCATATGCTTATAATTTTTTTATTTTTTCTTATGCATATGCATATGCTTATGGTATGATTATCGTATGAAAGATATAAAGATAGAATATAATGTAGATGACTTGCTCAATAAAGCAACGACTAATGCTATAGGTGGAACTGTATCTTGGTATAAAAGATTACCAGAACAAGCTAAACCTTTTATTGATGAGTTATCTCGCAGGGTTGTAAACGAGGGTGCGAAAGCTAACGCTCGTGTAGTATCAGAAATTCTATCCAATGAATTTAACTTTGATGTTTCATACTCAAGAGTTAGACATTGGTTAGTTGATTTAGAGAAACAGTATGCCGAAAAATCCAGCTAATAAACAACTAGCTACTCTCATAGCTGAAGCCGAAAGCGATAAGATTAAAGAACTTAAAGACACCAATGAGCGTCTATTAAAACAAATTGACAAGCTTAAGGATAAGAAAGCAGATATGATTGATGCAGTTTATAAAGGTGCTAAAGATGGTATGAGTACTCTAACAATTCCTAAAATAACAAAACCTAATCTAAACAAAGTCCGTAGTAAAGACACCGAGATATGCGTACCTTTGCTCTCTGATATACAGTTGGCGAAGAGAACCACAGACTATGACAGTTTTGTTGCAGAGGAAAGAGTAGTTGAATATGCAAATCGTATAGTCAAACTTACTAATATACAAAGACAGTCACACACAGTAAACAAATGTGTGGTACTTGCACTAGGAGATATAGTGGAAGGAGAATTAATTTTTCCAGGGCAGTCACATTTAATTGACAGTTCTTTGTATAAGCAAGTTACTGTAGATGGACCACGAATACTATTTACTTTCTTTAGTATTTTATTACAAGCATTTGATGAGGTAGAATGTTATTGGGTGATTGGTAATCACGGAGCATTAGGTGGTCGCTCAAGGCGTGACTACTCCCCTGAAACTAATGCAGATAGAATGTTAGGTAAAATACTATCGACTATGTTCGCTAACGAAAAGCGAATTAAATTTCACATTCCTGAAGGTGTTGATAACCATTGGTATGCAGTAGCAGACCTAGGTGTTAAAGCTAAGTTCCTATGTTTTCACGGAGATAATATTCGTGGAAGTATGGGATTACCTTTCTATGGTTACAGCAAAAAAATACTAGGGTGGAAAGCATTAGCTTCACAAGGGTTAATGGAAAATTTCACCCACGCAGTATGCGGACATTATCACACACCAACATCACTATATATTAATGATGTGCGTGTATGGATTAATGGCTCAACTGAAAGTTATAACAGTTATGCACAGGAACAATTAGCAAGTATGGGTAGACCATCACAATTTTGTTTGTTTGTGAAACCCAACAAAGGAGTTACTGCTGAATACCTTGTTAACCTTGAGGAGTGAAATGTCACACATTTGTTACAGTTGTGGTAAAGCTTTATTTGTAAAGTTAGGCTACTTAATATGTATCAATATAACTTGTAGATTGTTTAACAAGAAACAATTTACTAAAGACGAACAAGCAATACAATAAAACTTATAAAGGAGGATAATGGCAAAGTTCGATATTAACAGTTATGAAACTGTAGAAGACAGGCTCAAAAAGTTTTGGGCTGATAACCCTAATGGTAGGGTACAAACATACATCAACAAGATAAGTGAAGATGGAGAAATGGTTGTTGTTGGTTGTGATATATATAAAGATATAGAAGATGAATACCCTGTGTCAACAGGTTTCGCACAAGAATACAAAGGTCAAGGTGGCTTCGCAAATTCTGAAGCTTGGTTAGAAAACTGTGAAACATCTGCTATAGGTAGAGCGTTAGCTAACTGGAAGTATCAAGGTTCAGATAAGGCAAGACCTAGTCAAGAAGAAATGAAAAAAGTTTCATCATCAAAGCCATTGCCTAAAGAGAACAAAGCAGAAGTTAAGTCCACCGATTCCACTGAAGCTTCTGCTAGTTCTCCTATTAAAGAAATAGCCGATGCAGGTTATGGTAATAGAAGGCAAGATAAACATCCAGGCGGTGAATTAGCTATTGATGACACAGGACTTTTATGTCCTTGTGGTTCAAAAGTTAAGTACTATAAAGGAATTGAAAAAGCAAAAGCTACAAGTCCTGACTTTAGATGTACTGCTATGGGTCAATGTACTGCAGGAGATACAGTAGATGGTAAAGTATTTGCAAAGTCCTGGTGGATGGATAACAAAGCTACACCTGAGAGCTGGAAAGATTATGCTGCAGTTGCTAATGGTATGAAGATGCCTGAAATTAAATCAATGGATGACATTGATAATGATGCAGCACCATTCTAATGTCGCATCCAGTTCCTGGTCAAAACTATTTATGTGAAGAATGTGGAGAACATTTAACAGAAGAACCACATAATTGTAACTAAGCAAGAGCCGAGGTAGAAAGGATAACACCCTCGGCTTTGCTATTTATTATTTAGAAAGTTTTTTCTTAGCAAACTCTTTAACTACTACTAATGCAGCAGATGCACCTGATAGTGCAGCAAGTTGAATAGCATTTACATCTAATCCAACTAATGGTGCTACTGTTAATGCACCAAGAAATGCTTGAACAAAAGTCCAAAGAGTTTTTTCTAGTACTACTTTATATTCTTCACTCATTGTATTAATCTTCCTAACTTTAATTTAGTTTCAATGTTCTCTAGTTTAGCAATAATTGTATCTAATTTCTTCTGAATAAATTGTGGATGTATCATTTCTGGACCTGTTGCATTAGATAAATCTTCAGCAGTTATGTTAGTAGTACTCTTTAATAATGAAGTATCTACTTTATCCCATTCA
>Ga0208644_1000518_pt1 | contig 33461 bp, 41 predicted proteins | sample VirMetDEL_Nov_18_FD_184517 | JGI IMG/M metagenome (GOLD analysis project Ga0208644, IMG submission 184517) | Aqueous microbial communities from the Delaware River and Bay under freshwater to marine salinity gradient to study organic matter... | ecosystem: Environmental > Aquatic > Marine >...
TCCTCGGCGCTGTCGAAAGTCTCGGTTATAAGCGTATCGAGGTCATCCTCATTACCTATCGTTAACACGTAGTAAACCATGATCTTGCTCTCCTATTACTTGTGTGTCTGTTAAAGATAATCCATTAATCGGGAGGGGTTTGCCCTGTCGATGGTTGTATTATACACAGGTATCTAACCTCGTCAACCCCCCCAACACAAAAAAACTTAAATTAATTTCCACGGACTACTGCTACATCTATATGCACTCATTGCTACCCTGCCGCTGCGCGGTGCTATCCAGTCGCTACCCAGTGCTATCCAGTCGCTACCCAGTGCTGTCCAGTCGCTTAGCGGTAGCCCCACCGACATCCTCGCCTCACGGAAACTGAACAGCCCTACGCAGCCCTACGCAGCCCTACGCAGCCCTACACAGCCTACGTAGCGGCACGCAGCCCTATGCAGCCCTATGCAGTGCTACGCGAGGCTACGCGCGGGCAGCGGCGTGTCTTTGTAGGGGGCAGGGGGGTACGGCTAGGCTAGTCGATGCGACCACCCGCACAGATTTGCAAGAAGGCAAAATAGGGCGAGGAAACTACCCAGAAACCCCTATTAATTAGCCTCCACAGCACTCCACATAGCAGTAGTCATAGCTCATTGATTTAATTAGTAAAAGGCACTGCGGAGAACAACACAGGTCAGCCAAGGTCCGCACCGTAAAACGCACAGATTTACCATGCGATAACACAGCACCAAACAGCGCATAGTGCGGGTATAGGGAACCGTTAAGGGAGAAGATAGTACGTTAACGTACACTAACGCTACAGCCCAGTATTCATGGGAGTATTAAAAATAATTAAAATAAATAGGTCAAAGGGGTTGACTTTTCGTAAAAAATATGGTATAATATTACGTATAGTATAAAGTAATTTAAACGACTCGAACGAATCGACTACAAGTACAGAGCTCTATTTGAGTGAGTTGAGTGTGTTGTCTGTACGCACAGAACATAACCCACTTAACGTAGCTTAAAGTATATAAGGTTTCCGATAAGCTTTACGAAGCGAACTATATAGACTATGTGGTTACTCCACTGGTTACCAATCAAGGAGAACGTCAATGGGACGCCCTAAGAATTCTGACCTAGCTAAGGTTAAGAAGCCCGGTAAGCCCGGAAGGCCGCCGGGACAGGCAGCAGCGATAGCCGACTTCACCGCACGAATAGTGAATTCACCGAAGAGTAGGCGGGTTATGGACGCTATCGTGGAGGCTGCCCTTAATGATGACCATAAGAACCAAGCCGCAGCGTGGAAGCTGCTCATGGACAGGATGGTTCCCCTCTCCGCGTTTGAGAAGAACTCATCCGGTGCAAAGCCTCAGATAAACATTAACATTACATCCGCTGGCGCACCGGTGATTTCATCTGACGACGAGGTTATAGAAGGAGACTACGATGACGAGACATGAGACAGCGCGTAGAGCGCAGAATGGCCTGAAAGCTATTAGAGCTGTTATGGATGCCTACCCCGGACAGATCGAGGGTAAGCATCTACCAGTTATAATTTGGGAAGGATACAGCCCTGTACCTTATCGCGACACCAAGGGCGTAGTCACGGTGGGTGTCGGGCAGACTGGTTACTGGGCTGATATCCCATTCCCTGAAGTATTCGATCATTTCGAGCAGCAGGCGCGTCACTTGACGACGGGGTTCGATGAGCTGCCGCAGATGGTGAAAGACGCTATCGTGGTGGCTTGCTACCGTGGAGACTGGCAGATGTCCCCGCGCACTAGGCGGCTATTCAACAATAAAATGTACTTGGAAGCTGTCGAGGAGTGGTACGACAACGAGGACTACAGAGTAGCCTGCGCTCAGCGTAGCGGGGTGAAGGCGAGGTTTGAGTATGTCGGGGACGCTATCGAGAGTATGCACTGCGGAGAGGACTGATGCCAGCTAAGAAAGATTCAAGATTGGAAAGAGCAGGAGTATCGGGTTATAACAAACCTAAGCGTACCCCTAAGCATCCTACTAAATCACACGTAGTTGTGGCGAAAGAAGGCGATAAGATTAAGACCATACGCTTCGGACAGCAGGGTGTTTCAGGTTCTCCCAAGAAAGCCGGGGAGAGCAAAGCTGAACGTAAACGACGAGAGTCCTTTAAGGCTAGACATGCCAAGAATATATCCAAGGGTAAAATGTCTGCTGCTTATTGGGCCGATAAGGTTAAATGGTAATGAACTTTGATATCTCCCTACTCCCGTGGCAGGAAAAAGTATGGAACGATAACAGCAGATTTACAGTGATTGCGGCAGGACGGCGGACGGGCAAGTCTCGCTTCGCAGCCTACAAGATGATCTTCGCTGCGCTGACTAGAGAGAAGTGCGACGTGTTCTACATAGCACCAACTCAGGGACAGGCACGAGACATTATGTGGCATCTACTGCTAGAACTCACTGAGGGGCTGAGAACAAAGAGTAACGTCAACAACCTACAGGTCGAGCTGGTTAACGGTAGCCGCATCAGCCTGAAGGGCAGTGACAGACCGGATACGATGCGGGGTGTTGCCCTGCGTGCGGTTATCCTAGACGAATACGCTGAGATGAAGCCGGAGGTGTGGGACGAGATTATCCTCCCCGCCCTAGCTGACTTGAGAGGTGAGGCAGTGTTCATCGGTACGCCGAAGGGACGCAACCACTTCTATGATCTCTACCACTACGCGGACACGGGTGAGGACGAAGCCTACAAGGCATGGCACTTCACCACATACGACAATCCGCTGGTAGCGAAGGAAGAGATCGACTCAGCACAGAATCGAATGTCCAGCCATGCATTCCGACAGGAGTTTATGGCATCGTTCGAAGCAATCGGTAGCGAAGTCTTTAAGGAAGAGTGGGTTAAAATTGATGACGAGGAACCCATGACCGGAGACTTCTATATCGCTTGCGACCTTGCAGGCTTTGAGCAGGCAGGGGCTAAGAGGAAGCGTAGGCGTGATAATAGCGCCTTTGCTGTCGTCAAGGTGAACGAGGACGGCTGGTGGGTTGCGGACATCGTAGCGGGGCGCTGGACGGTCGAGGAGACTGCTCAGACGATCTTCGACTTGATAGCCGAGTACAATCCTGTCGGTGTTGGCATTGAGATGGGTATTGCAAAGCAGGCGGTGATGTCACCCCTGTTCGAGTTGCAGAAGCGATCAGGTCGCTACTTCCCCATCAAGGAGCTAACGCACGGTAATCAGCGAAAGACGGACAGAATCATCTGGGCCTTGCAGGGTAACTTCGAGCAAGGACGTATAACGCTAAACAAGGGCGAATGGAACAGGCAATTCTTAGATGAGCTATTCCAGTTCCCTGACAAACTAACGCACGATGACATGGTGGACGCGCTGGCATACATTGACCAGCTTGCCAAGGTTAGCTACGTAGACTATCGAGACCTCGACGATGAGGACGACTACGCGGCTCTCGACGAAATCTCAGGATACTAGGAGCGACAATGCTTAATAAAGATGATAACTTGCTAGGAGCCAGTCTTACTAGCTGGGTACTAGACAAGGTAGAAGAGTGGGAACAGCACTACATCTCCAACTATCAGGAGAAGCACCTTGAGTATGACCGCCTGTGGCGCGGCATCTGGGCGGAGAATGACAAGACTCGTCAGAGCGAGCGCAGTCGTCTCATATCGCCAGCAAGCGCACAAGCCGTAGAAGGCAGTGTAGCCGAGGTGGAAGAGGCCATATTCGGCAGAGGCGAGTTCATTGACATCCGCGATGACTTCCAAGATCAGGACTCTAGCGATATTGTAGCTATGCGTGCTGCCCTGATGGAGGACTTTGAGAAGCGTGGGTTCCGTAAGACGTGCGGCGAAGTGCTTATTAACGCTGCCGTGACGGGTACGGGCATCATGGAACTGGTACTGGACGAGGTGGTAGAGAAGGCTCCGGCATCTCAGTCCGTCGATCAGTACACTAAGGCTGTCGGAGTGATGTCAAAAGAGAAGGTTGTGGTCGATTACAGGCCCATCCATCCTCGTAACTTCCGCATTGACCCTGCTGCTGTGTCCATTGAAGGCGCTCTGGGCGTGGCAATCGACGAATACGTACCTACTCATCAGGTGGAGCTGCTTCAAGAGAGCGGCGTTTACCGCGATGACGTGATGGTCGGCGTGTCCTACACGGAAACTTCGCTGGAAGCTGACCAGAATCTGGCGGCTCAGGCTCACAGCAAGTGCCGACTCATCAAATATTACGGCTTAGTGCCGACAGAACTGCTCGATGCGGACAAAGACACCGAGGGAGACGACCCGTTCGACGGTTATGACATCGAAATGCCGGACGTAGAGAAGACTTACTACACTGAAGCTATCGTCGTCATCGACGCTACCAGTGGAGAACTGCTAAAAGCCGAGAAGAATCCGTTTATGATGGGTCAACGCCCCGTCGTATCGTTCCAATGGGACTGCATGCCGGGTGTTTTCTACGGTAGAGGCGTTGTCGAGAAGGGCTATAACAGCCAGAAGGCTATTGATTGCGAGTTACGGGCACGAGCAGACGCTCTGGCGCTGACCGCACACCCAATGTTAGCCGTAGACGGCACTAGAATGCCCCGTGGCATGAACGCTAAGGTGGTTCCGGGTAAGACTCTGATCACTACAGGGGACCCCAACACGATACTTCGCCCATTTAAGTTCGGTGAAGTGAGTGGAATCACGTTTAATCAGGCAGAAGCACTGGAGCGCATGCACCAGAGGGCTACCGGCGCTATAGACACCGCTGGACTGCCTCAGGAGATCGGAGACGCACGTTCTGGAGCCGTTAGTATGGCACTAGGGGGCGTGATAAAGCGTCATAAGCGCACGCTCATGGCGTTTCAGAACGATTTTCTAATCCCTGCCGTGGAGATGGCGGCATGGTTGTACATACAGTACGACCCTGAGCGCTTCCCCGCCAAGGATTACAAGTTTGTCGTGTCAGGCAGCATGGGAATCATGGCTAGAGAGTTCGAGACTAGCCAACTGACCACACTGCTGAGCACTACGGGTAAGGAAAGCCCGGCGTACCTGCCCCTGATAGAGGCAATCATCAACAATATGCACCTGAACAACAGGGAGCAGTTGATCGCTACTATCCAGAAGGCAGCACAGCCCGACCCGCAGCAGCAAGAGGCTGCTCAGCGTCAGGCACAGCTACAAGAACAGTTACTCCAAGCTCAGATCGCCGCATTCCAAGCACAAGCGAACGAGAGCAACAAGAGGGCAGAGAAGTACGAGGCAGAGAAGCGTGCTATCCCGATTGAACTGGAGAATGATAGAATCGCAGCCATTAGCAAGCAACTCGCTGCTGGCAGTGACGACGACAAGGAGTTCTCACGGCGCTTTAAGGAGGCTGAGCTTAACTTAGCCAACCGTAAGATGCAGTTAGAAATCCTTGAATCAGCAACTAAGAACGGGGCAATTCCATTCGATGAAGGAACCCCGACAGGAGTACCAGTAGATGACACCAGTAGTCAAGAAAGAGGATTTGCAGAGGATAGTCGACCAGATCAACGGACGCTTTGAGTGGTTTACCAATAAAGTAAACGAGCTTGAGCACCGTATCAAGGAACTTGAAGACAGCAAGCAACCCAAACCAACTACTAAGAAGTAAGGAGTACACATGGATAACTTCAACATTGAAGTCCAGAAGGCGTTAGAAGATATGTTCGCAAGCGAAGGCTGGCGATTCTTTCTTGAGGACGTCACCGCCAATAAGAATGGTATTAACCATCTCGATGGGATTGAAGGCGATCAGATGTTAGGCTTCCGGCAAGGACAAGTCAGCATCCTCAACTCAATCCTAGCATACGAGGATGCGATTCGCACTGCCTCAGAAGTGGATACAGAGGAATGATTATCTGTATCGACGTGACCTGCGAAGCGGGGCATACCACGGAAGTCTTTGTTGACTCGAAGACGACCACAATGGAGTGTCCGGTGGAAGGGTGTGAAGTAACAGCGAAGCGTATCATAAGTCCCGTACGTACCTCTCTAGACCCGATCTCAGGGGATTACCCCGGAGCCACGATGAAGTGGATGGCGAATAGAGAGAAACAGATGGCGGTGGAAAGGAAGGCAGTCGAACGACACGGTCCTACGGCAGCGTGGGATGTAGCACGTGGCGGGCGATAACCGCAATCCTATATGCTTCTCCATAATGCAAACAGCACGGAGTTTTAACAATGGCAATGATAGATGATCCAGCAGATAAGTCACCAAAAGCAGAACCGGGGACTACCGAGTTCTCTCTAGAAGATGTAGCAAGCACCGCGACTGAGGAGTCGAGACCTACGGGAGCTACTATGGACGCAGAGGAACTTCCTGAGAAATACAGGGGCAAGTCGCCTGCCGAAATAGCGCGTATGCATCAAGAACTTGAGCAGCGTTTCGGACAACAGGGCAATGAGGTTGGTCAGTTACGGAGAACACTTGATGAGTTTGTACTTAGTAAGCTGAACGAAGGGACGGATAAAAAGGAACCTGAACCCACTCTTACGGACGATGATTTCTTTGCTCGACCTACCGAGGCAATAAACAAGGCATTGGCAATGAACCCTGAGATTCAACAGCTCAAGACACTTGCCGCCCAACAGAGGCATCAAGCCTCACAAGCACAGCTTGCAAGCAAGCATCCAGACTTTATGGAAGTGCTGAAGTCCCCAGACTTTAATAGCTGGGTACAAGGCAGTACGATTAGACAACGGATGCTGAAGGAAGCTGATGCTACTTACGACCTGACGATAGCTGACGAGTTGTTCACGGAATACAAGAACACTCGGAAGAAAGTGTCTGACGATGTCGTAGAGCAGGAAAAGACTGCTCGGAAGGCAGAAGTAAAGAAGGCTTCTACCGGAACTGCGAAAGGCGCACCCGCTGGACGTAGCTCTAAGAAGGTGTTTAGACGACAAGACATTGTTGAACTAATGAGAACCAACCCATCCCGATACGAGGCGCTCGCTCCTGAGATCAGGAGAGCGTACGCAGAAGGGAGGGTTAAATAACCTATGGAGAACTAAGGAATGGCAACTTCAACTTACCCAACTATGACTGGCGCTACTGGTCTGACCGAAGCGGATACTTTTATCCCCGAACTCTGGTCGGATGAGATCAAGGCAACCTATGAGAAGAACCTTGTAGCCGCTAATCTGGTACGCAAGATCAAGCACAACGGCAAGAAGGGCGACACGATTAACATCCCAGCCCCGACCCGTGGCAGTGCCAATCAGAAGGCAGAGAACACTGCTGTCACCCTGATCGGCAACACTGAGAGCAACGTCGCTGTTGTTATCGACCAGCACTGGGAATACTCAAAGCTGATCGAGGACATCGTAGGCGTTCAGGCACTCGACAGCATGCGTCGTTTCTACACTGAAGACGCTGGTTACGCTCTGGCAACCAAGATCGACTCTTTGATTCTTGAGCGTGGCAAGTACCTCGGTGACGACAACGGCTCAGGCTCTGACTGGGTTCACAGCAACTCTTTCTACGTAGACGCTTCCACTGGTCTTACTGCTTACGCGGTAGACACTGTGACTACTTCTGACGTAGTAACTGCTGCTGGCATCCGTGCCGCCGTTAAAGAGCTGGACGACGCAGACGTTCCGATGAACGACCGCGTTTGGGTTATCCCTCCCAGCGTTAAGAGCACCATGTTCGGAATCTCTGACTTCATCAGTCAGGACTTCGTATCCGGTCGTCCGGTTGAGAATGGTAACTTCGGCTCCATCTACGGCGTCGACCTGTACCAGACCACCAACTGCCCGGAAGTGGAAACTGCTACAGCTAACACTGCTGGTGATCGACTGATCGCATCCATGATGTTCCATCGTGATGCCATCATACTCGCTACCCAGATGGACGTCCGTTCGCAGACTCAGTACAAGCAAGAATACTTGGCTGACCTGCTGACCTCCGACGTACTGTTCGGTGTACATGAATTCCAGCAAGAAGCTGGTGTCGTAATCGTAGTCAACGACTAATAAGTAGACTACACACGGGGCGTCCACTAGGGCGCTCCGTCCTAATTCAAATTCAGGAGACTATGCGTGAGCGACTATACTAAGACTACGAACTTCACAGCGAAAGACGCGCTGGCCTCTGGCTCGCCTGCGAAGCTAGTGAAAGGGGTCGACTTCGATACAGAGTTCGATGCCATTGCGACAGCGGTCGCCACTAAGATCGAGGCAGCATCGACAGATACACTGACTAACAAGACAATCAATACTGCCAGCAACACGATCACAATCGTCGAGGCAGACATCAGCGACCTCGGCAGCTACATCACTGCCTCCAGTACGGACACGCTGACTAACAAGACTATCAACCTGACCAGCAACACTGTGTCTGGTACGACTGCTCAGTTCAACACTGCCCTGAGCGACGGTAGCTTTGCTACGTTGGCAGGTACTGAGACGCTGACTAATAAGACAATCAATACAGCAAGCAATACGATTACTATCGTTGAGGCTGACATCAGCGACTTGGGGAGCTACATCGAAGCAGCTACCACCGATACGCTGACTAACAAGACTATCAATCTGTCTAGCAATACTGTTTCGGGTACGACTGCCCAGTTCAATACAGCACTGAGCGATGGCAGCTTCGCCACTCTGGCGGGTACTGAGACGCTGACTAACAAGACTATCACGTCACCGACTATGACGGGTACTCCGGTGGAGGACGTGTACGCTTGGACTAGCACTACTGGGTCTGTGACCGACGAGCTTGACCCTGACAACGGCAGCATACAGACAGTGACGCTGACAGGTAACATCACATCGCTGACCGATAACATAGCCGCAGGCGAGGCCATCACGTTAATGGTCGACGACGGTACAGCATATACGATTACATGGCCCACGATGACTTGGGTTAATAACGCAGGAAGCGCACCAACGCTGGCTACTTCAGGCTATACGGTGATTGCGCTCTGGAAGGTAAGCACTACACTTTACGGTGCATTAGTGGGAGACGGAACATAATGTTATGGCATAAGATACAAGGCGCTGGTGGCGTTGGTGGTACTGCTGAAATAACCTTTGTCGGAGCTGTTACTTATAGCTCAAGCGAACGCTTTTTTGGCACTAGCTCTACTGGTTGGAATAGCAACCCCGACTATGTGGACATTGAAAGCATAGCTCAAGATGGAGACTTAGTTGTTCTTGCTGTATCTCTTGACAATGGAACAGATAGTAGCTGGACTTGGGGAACGGGAGCGACCTTTACCAATATCTGCGCTCAAGACGCTCTTGTCAGGAACCAGACCCTGTATCGCTTTTGGCAGACTGGAGACACCAATCCAGCGCCAGATGCTGCTTCTGGATATAACGGCCTAAGCGTTGTTGCTGCAGTGTTTAGAGGGGTATCCTCGTACTTATCCTGTGGGTCAGCAACTAACTCTACGGGTATGCCAGACCCTCCAAGCCTCGCTCAGTCTGGAACAAAGTTATGGGTAGCTACAGGACACTTGGACGATGATGATGTAACCATGACTGCTCAAACTAATTTTACAATGGCAGGAGCAGATAGTGGCACTAGCACAGGTACTTCATCAACAGGCATAAGCTATTGGATAACTGATGCACAAACAACCGTTGACCCTGCTGCTTTTGGAGGCGGTGGGGATGATGATTGGGTAGCAAGAACAATAGCTTTCGACTAGGAGAAATTAAATGTACGTAAAAGCACCCAATAATGTTGCCGAGACTTATCCGTACTCAATCGGTGACCTTAGACGCGATAACCCGAACACTTCATTTCCTAAAGCGCCAACAGATACATTGCTGGCTGATTGGGATATGCACCCTGTGACTATAGCTCAAGACCCGGCTTATGACCCAAGAACGCATAAAATAGTAAACGATGCGTTGCCTACTCTAATAGATGGCGCATGGATTCTTGCTAAGTCTGCTGTTGAGATGACGCAGGACGAGAAGGATGCATACAGGGCAAAAACTGTTAGGCAATACGAACTGGCAGTGCAAGATCACATGGATGTGGTAGCCGGTCAGAGGAACTACGATTCTATGTTATCGGCGGCAACTTATGCTGCTTCTAAGAATGGAAGATACGGTCTTGAAGGTAAGGCTTGTGTCGACTGGAGGGACGACGTATGGGATACATGCTATGCTATCCTATCGGACGTTGAGGCGGGAAACAGAACACCGCCCACGGTAGAGGAGCTAATCTCTGAGCTACCGACAATGGTGTGGCCTGTTATCTAATAACACTGTCGTTCTACACGGAGGTAGGAGTGACTAAACAACCAAGTAATGGATACAGGATGGACAGGACTATCAGCGTTATGAATATCATAGCGGTGTTGACGGTAGGGCTGTCTGGGTTTGGGGCGTATGACGCATTGACAGACCGAATAGCTAAGCTAGAAAGCACGGTAGATTTCCAGCTTAGGGTAGACGAGGCACAGGACGCGTCTCTGCTACGGTTCAGGTCTGAGATGAAGGAACGTACCCAGCAAATCAATGACAAGTTAGATCGCTTAATCGAGCGATTGGGAGGTGGATAGGCGTGAATAAGCTGAGAGCGCTTCTGAGCCTGTTTAAGCAAGGTAAACGAGTAGCCAATGTTGAGGCATGGAAGACAGGACAAATGAGCGTAGAGGCCGTCTCAGGGCTTCTAATGGCTATTGTCGCAGTCTTCGTAGTCTTCAGCGGGTATGAGGTGGAGGTGAATGGTGAAGAGATCGGCGCGATTGCTACTGCTCTGGTCACTATTGTGCCTGCCTTTGCTGGGCTGTGGGGCGCTGTCTCAACAGTCATTACAACGAATAAGGTCGGCTTGCGAGCTGACAGCGAGTAGAGAAGAGATTACAGCGATCACTTACTATACGGTGGGCGGTCGCTGTCTACTACAGAAACTTTAGGAGAATACTATGAAGTGGTTTGGAATTATACGTGCAGTGCTATCGTTACTACCTTCCATTATCGTCGCAATACGGGCGTTAGAAGAAGCCATCCCCGGTGAGGGTAAGGGTGAACAACGTCTGGCAGCGCTTCGCTCCATACTGGAGACTACCTACGAAGCAGCAGACGATGCCGTGGCTGAGTTTGAGAGCGTATGGCCCGTGATCGCCACCTCCGTAGGCGTGCTGGTCAAAGTGTTCAACGACACAGGCTGGGGCAAGAACGACTAATGGAAGTTTTGATAGTCGGCGGTGGGCCGAGTGTAACTAGGGGACAACTAGATTCGGTAGCCCAGTGGCGGGACATGGACGATTCGCGTCGTGTCATGGTGGTGAACAAGGGTGTGGAGCATCTACCGTGGGCCGATTATCTATTTAGCCGCGACACGCGGTTCCTAAAGTTTTATGAGGAGGTGATCTCTAGTTTCTCAGGGCAGCTAGTGGTTGGTAACTCCACCATCACCCCAGAGGGCTGTCGAGTCTGCACGGTGGTTGCGTACATATCAGGTGCTGCGGCCATCGAAGCAGCGCAGGCGCTAGGCGCTACGACAATATACCTGATCGGAGCAGACGGACATCACAAGGGAGGTGCTCATTGGTTTGAGAACTACGAGAGATTAGCCAACGCTCCGAACTATCAGAAGTTTAATGAATACTACGAGGACGCTATGAGACAAGTCAGCGTCCCTGTGTGGAACTTATCACCGGGCACGGCAATCACAGCCGTACCTACTAAGGACATTAACGAGGTACTGGATGGCACGGAAACAGATAGCGCAGACAAGACCTAGTGGCACGACAGCTACCACGTTCATTCAAGAGGACAGACCTTGGACGGTTGATCTTGTAATGGTGACTAACACAGGAGCTGTGAGTGCTGCCGTAAGCCTCTACCATGATGCTGATGGCACCACCTACGACACGTCCACAGCGATATTATACACGATTTCTGTCGCAGTTGGGGAAGTATATATGATTGAATTTGCGGCCCCTATACGCAACATAGACAGGTCTGGTAGCCTCGGCGTGCAGGCAAGCGTAGCAGATACGCTGACGATTACAGCATTCGGTGAAGTGGAAGGGGAGCGACAGTAATGCCTATAAGCAAGATACCCAGCACTACTGCATTAGACTCCGTAACGATTGGCAGTATATCTACCGACTACGGTAATGCTTCTACGGACAACTCGACGACTACCCCGCTAGCTGGCGACGCTACGTACACCGGCACAGGGGAACAAAACGATTTCCCAGAAGTATTAGTTATGTCCAAGGCTGACGTAGCTGGGACGCTGTACTTCGACTTCTCTAGTGACGGCACGAACTGGGACAGTACATACCCTACATCAGGTTATGCATGTTCGGCAGGGGTTCCAGAAGTACATAGAGCAGCGGTTGGCGGTAGATACTTCAGAGTACGCTACGTCAACGGGTCGTCAGCTCAATCGTACTTCAGGCTCACTACGTACAACACCGCAGGCATAGGACAGCTATCTGCAGCATATAATCAGACTATGGGGCTAGATAGCGACGCTATCGCTACACGTCCTTCTAGCTTTCAAGACGAAGTTAAGCTAGGTAGACGCTCAGGAGTAACAGGGTGGAATAAGTTTGGATACCATTCAGGACTGACAGCCGCTTCGGGAGATCAGTTGGTTACAGCAGGCAGTATCACTACACTGCCTACGATACTAACGACAGCAGATACGTTTGACATTGCATACGATGGTACGGGTGGAGGCTCTACGGACGGCTCAGGAACGACTGGAGCAACGTCTTTGGTAATATACTACTTAGATGCTAACGGTCAGTCAGCTACGGCTGTACATGCTCTAGGCACTGACGGTTCGGATACTACGTCCTTCACTGGGCTGGGAATCAATCGAGTAGCTGTGTACGCCTCTGGTACGGCTAATGTGAACAACTCGGACATAACGATCACAGCCACTACAGGCGGTAGCGAGCAGGCGTTCATACCAGCAGGCGGCAGTGTTACTCAGCAGCTCTGGTTCCACACGCCCACGGACTCTAAGGGGGTACTGAAGGATATCTTCCTAGCAGCTAACAAGCTGTCAGGTAGCTCCCCGAATGTGATCTTCAAGATATGGGCGTACAACAGGGGTGTGGATACGGCCTACGAGATATTCAGGTATACGATGGACACCGGCTCTACTAACCAGCTAGTGTATGCGGATAAGGTTGGGTTCGGTGTGTCGGCAGGAGACGTAATATACGTAACAGCAGACACGGATACAAACAGTACGGTGGTCGAGGGGAGATTCTCCTTGAACGTCTATCAGAATCAATAAGGAGGCATCATGCCATTAAATCCAGTTGGGGTACTAGACGCTCCACTATTCGACGCAGCCGGTACGTACATCGGTGGCAGTCGTGCTATTGAGCAGGGCGCTCAGACGCTAGGAGCAGCAGCAGGCGGTGGGCTGTCGGGTACTATCGGTTCTGGCTTTTTCCAGTTCAACCCGATACTGGCAGTGTTCTCATACTTGGCGAATAAGTGGGATATCTTCGGACTATCACCAGACATGCCTAAGTTCGACGACCTGACTCCAGAGGAGCAAGCCGTTGTACTAGAGAATGGCTACAACGACATGATGCGTGAGCAGGGTGTGAATGCAGACGGTATGCAAGACACTGAGGGCGTTATGTCATTCTCGCCAGAGATGATGCTTGACTACTACGAGAAGGTACGAGATGTCGTAGGCGAAGAAGGCGTTTCTACGATGGACGAGATCGTGGATGACTTGCAGAGCAGCGACTTCGACAATGAGTTACTGTCTCCACAGCAAGACCTTATCGACATGAACATGGACTCGAACTCAGAGAACTTCTACGAGTCCATTACGCTTGCCGAGCAGACCCCTGTCGATCTAACGAGAGAGCAGGTGGACGATATCGCCCAGCGTGTGTACATCAACGGTGAGAACGCACAGGACGTACTTAACGAGTACGGAGTGCTAGTAGACGGCGCTACGTTCGACCCTGCTACGGCTATGGACGCAGGCGGCTCGGTCATGGACCGCATCAATGTCATCGACTCTAGCGAAGCTGGCGGTGGCGGTGGTGGCGACATTGGCGGCGGTAGTAGTGATGCTGGTGGAGATGCCGGTGGTGACCCCGGCGGCGATGCCGGTGGCGTGATAGGCGAACCTACTAACGAGTGGATATATGACGAGGCTAATGGCGTAATACGAAACACCGGAGACGGGACTGAATACCCCGTAGGTGACAGGCCTGACTGGGCTTCTGAGGACTTAGTAGACGGTCAGATATACACTGGACTGCCTATTGATGTTGGAGGCGGTGGGTACTGGCCTGAGCATGTGTCTCCCGGCGAAGTCGGCGACGGCGGTGGTAGCGATACCCCTGACGTAATCATAACTCCAGACTTAGGCGACGGTGGAGGCGGTAATGACACTGTAGACGGTGGCGGTCCCGGTACAAGGCCTGACACTATGATAGGTGGCGGCGGTAATGATGTTATAGACGGCGGTGCAGGACGTGGCGGTAGCCCCGGAGGCCGTCCTGAAGATGTTATCGACCAACCCGCCGAACCTCCCGATAACGGTGATGGTAATGACACTGTAGACGGTGGCGGGGATGGTACCGGAGGCGGAGACGGCGCTGGAGACGGCACTGGAGACGGAGACGGTACTGGAGACGGTACTGGAGACGGCACTGGCAGCGGCATCGGTAATGATGCACTACGGCGTGCCTACGAGGGACTGTTCTCAGACGCACACAGCGGGTTCTGGTTCCCTAAGATTGGCGGCTATGGTTCTTTTTGGAGGCCTTAATGACATATTTAGACTTGGTAAACAGCGTAATGCGTAGGCTCCGTGAGACTGAAGCGTCTACATGGAACGAGAACAGCTACTCTACGATGGTAGGTGACTTCGTAAACGACGCCATGATACACGTACAGAACGCTCACAACTGGTCACAGCTAATCACTGAGATCACAATCACTACTACTGCCTCGGACGATACTGAGGTTGTAGAGACTCTCGGAGAGCATGGTCAGATATGGCACGTGCTCAACGACACGCAGAACACTAAGCTGCGTATGATGGATAGAGGCACTATGAAGGTGCAGAAGTCACTGTCTGGTAATCCTTCTGGACCGCCTACGCACTATGCAAGCTATGCGCAGGCTACGGACGGGGACTTGGAGATTCAACTCTACCCTACTCCTGACGCAGTGTACACCCTGTTAGTGCTGGGTAAGAAACATCAGGCACGTATGACAGACGACGCTGACGTACTACTCGTACCAGCAGACCCTGTTATACAGTTCGCCTACGCTTACTGCTTGGAAGAGCGGGGCGATACAGGCGGAAGTAATAACATGACGCAGATGCAGAGAGCAATGGAATCGCTGGCAGATGCTGTCGGACTAGACATACAACGCGACCCTACACTTGGAGTTTGGGAGACTATTTAATGAGATCAAAGCAGCAACTGGCAGTCGCTCAGGTAAACCCCGGACAGTTCGGGCTGAATACGCAAGACGCTCCACGTCTGCTGCCTGACGGTTTCCTGACTAAGGCGGATAACTGTATCATCGACAAGCAGGGACGTATCGCGGCTCGTAAAGGCAGGGAGTATACTACTACTTCGGGCGGTACGTCCTCGGCTATCGAGGCAATATTCGAGGCAGAGTGGGACGACGGAACGACCACTATGTTCTCTGTAGGGGCTAACAAGGTTTACACAGGCACAACTACGCTAACAGACGTCACTAACGGACAGACCATTACAGACAATGCGTGGCAGATTGTGCAGTTGCAGGAGATCGTGTACTTCTTCCAAAGTGGTCACGCCCCGCTGCAATACGATAAAGGCGTTGGTACGTTAGAACTTGTAACGGCACACTCGAACTACGTCGGAACCGTAGCTCAGGGGACGTGCGCGTTGTCCGCCTTTGGTCGGCTGTGGACGGCTAAGGACGACACGGTTTACTGGAGCGATCTCCTGAACGGTGTCAACTGGGGAGGCGGTACGTCTGGTAGTATCGACTTGTCTACTGTGTTCCCGCAGGATAAGGACACTGTGACAGGACTGGCATCGCACAACGACTTCCTCGTGATCTTCCTGACTAGGAACATCCTGATCTACAGGGAGGCAGACAGCCCCGCTACGATGAGTATACAGGACGTGGTTAGTAACATCGGCTGTCAGCACCGCGATACGATCATCAATACAGGACAGGACATTATATTCCTAGACAAGACTGGTGTAAGATCGCTAGGCAGGACGATTCAAGAGAAGAGCAGCCCCATCGGGAGCATAAGCCGTAACGTAAACACCGACCTTATATACTGGGTAGACAACGAAGCAGACCCAGTCAGGGCGGCATACAGCAGGACGAACAGGTTTGTGGTGTACTTCTTCCCTACAGCAGAGATTGCGTACGTATTCGATGTACAGCAGCCGCTACAGGATGGTAGCTGGAGAGCTACTCGCTGGTCTAACTGGCCTATTAACTGCGGGTACGAGGCAATCGACGGTACTTTCTACCTCGGTGCAGTTAACGGGTTGCAGCACTACAGCGGGCTGTATACGGACGAGGGCGGCAGCTTTGATATGACTATCAGAGCGCCTCACAAGCAGTACACGGAACAGATGGTACTTCTAATACCTAAGACCTTATCGGTGGTGATAGAAGGCGGTAACGTAAACAGTAGTCAGGTTGAGTGGTCGTTCGACTACAATGAAGGATACAAGACCGTGACATACACGACTCCGGGAGCGACACAAGCGGAGTTTGGAACAGCGGAGTTCGGAGTAGCTCAGTTCTCTGGCGGAGCTGGTAATTCAAGACAACGTGTAAACATCTTCGGAAGCGGGTTAAGCCTATCATACGGTTGGCAGACCTCAATCAACGGAACAGAGTTAGCCGTTCAGGAGGTTGACATTCACATGATAACAGGAAGGGTATATTAATGAGTTGGATAAGCGATCTACTAAGTGGTGGCGCTCAGTGGTGGGTAGCCGATCAGGCTAATAATAACTATCAAGACGCCTTTAACGCGAACATCACCTCACTACAGACATTGCAAAACGAAGCCCGTGACTACAATGACGAGGGTACTTTTACGCCGGTTACTGTCACTCCTGATACTACTACTAACTATGGGGGTACTGCACCTACGGCTCCGACAGCACCTACTTTGGTAACTACTGGTAGCAGCGGCTACTCAGCTCCAGCGACAGGCCCTACAGGCTACAGTACCGTTAATGGCTACACGCTGGGCAGCCAGCCGACTGGTTACACTAATGGCTACACGCTGGGAGCACAGCCTACAACTGCTACTAACAGCTATACCGCTGGCATGGGACCGGGTAGTATCGCGTCTTCATACGTAGCAGGACAGGCTCCTAGTGGCGTTACGTCCAACTACACGGCAGGGCCCACGGCTCAGCTTGGTGGTGTGAATGTAAACTTACCGGGACGGTTTCAGGGCGGTGTAGGAGGTCCAGCTAACGTATCACTGAACGGTATGCTCGGATTCTCTGGGTTCAATATACCACAGACTGCTAGTGCTGCACAGTACAACGCACCGGGACAGGTTAATACGAACTTGCAGCAGTCCGCGCTGTACAATGCACAGGCACAGTCTCCGCAGTATTCGCAGGGACAGATCGCTAGTGGTCTACTGGGCGGTCTAACTGCACAGGACGCGCTGTCACAGCTAGGCGGCGGTACAGGACGCAGCGAGCAAGAAATATACGACATGCTAGAAGGCATGCAGTCTGGTGATCGTGAGCGTGAGCGTCTTGCTCTGCGTGACGAACTGGCTGCACAGGGACGACTAGGCACTGCCTCTAATGCGTACGGCGGTACACCGGAAGAATTGGCACGTGCTAAGGCTGTAGAGGAGGCGCGAGGCGCTAACGCTATGCGTGCGTTCCAGCTTGCAGGTGAAGAGCAGGGACGATTGGCAACACAGCGCTTACAGGCTATGGGTCTGGGCGAAGAGTCCGCAGGTCGTCAGAATCAAAACTTACTCCAGAGCTTTGGCTTAGGCACTGAGTCTCAGAACGCTGCTACGAACCTGACTAACGTACTGGGCGAGCAGGCACTGCAAGGACGCTCCATCGGTAATCAGTTCCAGCAGGGGCTGCTTAGTGCTGCTCTGAATCAGCGTGGTCAGGACGTACAGGCTGGTACGAGCATGGCAGGCATCAACAACCAGTATAATCTGGGGATGTTCGGCGCTCAGACCAACGCTCAGGCACAGCAGGCTGCGGCTACTAACGCTTACAATCAGGTTATGGCACAGCTATACGGTACGGACGTGGGCGCTGCTACGCAGGCTCGTGGTCAGGACGTACAGATGCAGAACGTGTTGGCTAACGTGTACGGCACGGACGTAAACGCTGCTGTACAGCAAGGACAGCTAGGACTAGAAGCAGACCGTAACACTATCGCCCAGTATCAGGCACAGCAGACAGCACAGGCTGAGCAGGGACGACAGGCTTTACAGGCTGCTGGTATTAACATCGATGCGTTCCGCGCAGGAGATGCGGCTGCACAGGCTCAGGGAGCACAGGCGCTACAAGCTGCCGGTATTAACGTAGACGCCTACAGAGCTGCTGAGCAGGCTAGTCAGGCACAGTCACAGCTTGGTCTACAAGCAGGACAGCAAAGCATAGATGCCTTTAATGCCTACAATCAGGCTCAGTTCCAGCAGGGACAGCTAGGCGTTCAGGCGGGACAGCAAGGTATAGATGCCTTTAATGCTTACAATCAGGGACAGTATCAGCAGGGAATGCTAGGCGTTGAGGCAGGTAATCAGAACATTACCGCATTCAATGCTTTCAACCAAGCGCAGCAGGAAGCAGCACGGCTTGGGTTACTGGCAGACCAGAACGCTATATCGAACTACAATGCTCAGGCTAATTACAATATCGGTATGGGCGGAGTAAACAATACTGCGTACGCCAATTCGTTCTTGAGCGATAGGCAGGCTTTTGACTATGCTCAGTTGAATGCTGAGACACAGTTGAACTCCGAGAGGAACCAACTGGTAGCCGAGGGCTATGCACAGACGGCTGGCATGAACGAAGCTACGCTGGCACAGCAGGCAGCAGAGGCACAGATGAACTACGAGCTAGGCAACAATCAACTGATTGTTGACATGCTCTTAGGTACTATCAACGATCAGACGGGGCAGACAGTAAATACTGGACTGCTAGAGCAGTGGTTCCCCGGACTATTTAGCGGCTAGGAGTTAGAATATGTTAGATGGATTGTTCAACATTCAGAAGATATACGCTGATATGATGGACGCCAATAAAGTAGAAGACCCTTTCGAGAAGTACACTCGTCAGGGTCACTCTGCTTCAATGGCGGGTATCAAGGCAGCGCAGGACAGGACTCGTAACAGGTTAGGCCTGTTCACTCCTCAGCAGCAGTTTAATCAGGCTGTGAGTCAGATTTACCCTAATGCTCCTGACTATAATCAGCAGATGATGACAGCGGCTCAGAGGAATGCTCCAGCTTTCGTACCTCAGCTTGCACAGGCTCAGACTATAATGCAGCAGCAGAGAGTAGACAGGGCAGAGCAAGAGCGTCAAAGAAGATTTCAGGAAGGAGTGCAAACCGAGCAGGGTAGACTTGCAGCTCTTGCGGCTGGCCGAGCTAATCGGGAGGAAGCACGAGCACAGCAATTGCATGAGTATGAATTACGTCAATTACAAGCTCAAGCGACATTGTCTGAGATGCAGCTAACGGGAGAAATTCCAGAGACTGTGGACGTACATGCGGTGGAGACGTTTCAGAACGGTACTGTGCTTATAGCTACAGACGATGGTCAAACCTTCGTACGTGACCGCGCTGGAAATAAGCTAACCGGAGAGGAGGCTGCTAAGGCATTAGAGCAGGCTAGGACTGACGAGATGGACTTTGAAAGTAGGGCCTTACTACAGAAGGGAATCGCTGAGGCGGAAGTTAATACCTTCAATAAAGCCGTTTCAGACGCTGAAGATGCGTTAGGTGGTCTTGCTGAAGCGTATCGTATCAGGGAACTCCTAGAACTCGTCGATACTGGCGCATGGGAAGCTGGTAAGTTACAGGCTAAGCTACTGTTTGGGTCTGAAGGGGTAGATTGGGACAGTGTTAACAATGCAGTAGAACTCCGTAATCGAATGGGCGCGTCTGTAATATCTAGGCTGAAGGAGTCTTTTGGGGCATCCTTTACCGAGAGGGAAGGGGCGAAACTTGAGCAGTTCTCAGCGTCCTTTAGCAATACTACGGAGTCTAACATTAGACTTATTGACGGTATAATTAGCAGTGCGGAGAGTCGTGTAGGTAGGGCTGTTGGCTTAGCCGCTGATTATGGAAGCATGACAATCGCTAACGACCTGAGAGAGCGTAGAGCATTTAGGTACTCAGGGTACGAGTCAGACAAAGCTGGGACTGACGCTCAGATGTCGACGTCTGCCCCTAGCGGGTCTGATGGCCCCTCCGTTACACAGTTTACAGATGAAAATGGTAACAAGTGGTTCTGGGACCCTGAGTTCTCTCAATGGTTCAAAAAGTAAAAATAGGGGATTACAATGACTGATTTTTTAAAAGGGCTTCCGCCTGAGTTGCACCATATGGTGGTAGGTCAAAAAGAGGAAGATGCCCCTACGGTTCCTCAATACCCTCAACCGAGACAGCCGGAGCCGCCGTCAAGGCTGGAACAGGGCGCACAGACCGCGTCTGACTTCATAGGCGGGATGGCTACCGGCATGGGCGGCGGTATAGTCGGTGTTGGCGGCCCTGTAAATAATGCTGCTTCTATGTCTGGATACTACGCCGGGCAGGGAGCTTCGTGGGTAATGGGCGCTAAGGGCATAAGTACAGTTCTTAATATGTTAACTAAGGGTCCTAGCGCCTCTACGACAGCTCTTAACGTATTCCAACGTCTGGGACAGCAGAGCATCGCAGCGGAGTCTGGTATAGGTGCCGTCGCTGGTGTGGGCGGTTACTATGGCGGTGAGATCGGTGGTGACTTGATGGGAGCCGGTGGAGAGCTTGGCGGAGAATTTATAGGCGCAGCGCTTTCCTCAGTTCCTACAGCAGTTGCTCTTAACGGTTTGAGGACGCTGACGTCCGCTAGTAGGCATCTGTTCCTTAATGACTCTATACCAACGGCTGAGCAGTTAAAAGGCGCTTCTGACGTTCTGTATAAGGCACTTGACGACTTTGGAGTCACCATTGACGGGGCGAAGATCGTTCCGGGGTTGGAAGATTTCGCATACAGGGAAGGTATAAAGTTCGGTAGCGACAATCCTAGCAGGATAGGTAGGAGCATAGAGATCATAAAGAAAGCCGCTGACGAGGGCAGGCTTACGTATGGGGTGCTTCAGAGAGAGATAGAGGCCCTGTCTCCGTATGCAGGAGGTTCAGATACAACCGCTGTTGCTTATAAGAACGCTGTTGACTACCTTAAAACTACAATGCTTGATACGAGTAAGAAGAGTAACATCGTCCTCGATAACATCCGGTTGCCGGGTAAAGACGGGGAGGCTTCTCGCAAGGCTGTGGCTATGACGCTTGAGGAAGTCGTAGAGACGGCTGGTAGGACGTATCAGCGATATAGTTCTGACCGTGCAATTAACGAGGCGTTCGATAGGGCGTACATTCAGTCACTGGAGAATGTAAATAAGCAGGGTACGCCCGTCTGGAAGACTATGGATAAGACATTACGTTCATTAGTTGAAGGAAACGGACAAGGCAAATACTTAGACGATAGGCAGAAAGCTGTTCTTAAGAGGGCCTTAGAGGGTACATCTTTAGAGGAGATATTTAGAAGACTTGGTAAGTTACGGTTTAACTCTGAGGACTTTGTACGGACTATGATAATGGGAGCCGGTGTTACGTCTATTGGCGGAGCTGTTGGAGGCGTACCGGGCGCTGCGACAGGTGCAGGGCTGTCAACGGCAGGGTTCCTCACCGCTCACGTTATAGGTAAGGCAGCACATAATCGGGCAGCTAATATGTTTGAGGGTAACGTCAGACTCGCTCAGCAGGCTATCAGGGCTGGTAATGACCCTGTTAGGGCGTATCGTGCCTATCAGGCTACTGTACCTAAGCCGCAGCAGAACCCAGAAGACTTAGCTATGCTGTTCATAAGGAATAACGTCGATACTGGCGATCTAGCTAATATAACAATAAGCAAGGGGAGCTACCTGCTATCCGACGCCGTGATGCTTACTAATGCTATGAGGACTCTCGGAGCTAGTGAGGATGAGAGGGCGGAGGCGATAGCTCGACGTAGGCAGGCAATACAGCACGCCGATGCTCGAAGGAGTGGGCAGGTGCCTAGTCTGGACGTTCCGACAGTTCCTAATCGCTTCCAAGGACGTTAGAGCTGCACAGAGCGTAGTTTTAGCGACGATAGCGACGGGGTATAGTTACCTACTACCTCATCGTTATCGTCGCTTCTACACTAGAATAGACACGTCTGAGGGCTATTACAGCTCACAGGCGCCGCCTTTACATGCCAACTCTTGCGAGCTGGTAGTAGTATCGTCTCTCTCCACGACATCCCACTCTATTGTTGTGGGCATCTCAGCTTCGAGTAGCTCGAATGTGCCTCGACTTATAGGTTCATAAGGGGCTTGCTGGTAGACGTGACCGTCATACGGCAGGAAACTTATCCCACTCACCTTATCGAAGTTATTATAAATCCATTGACCGATCTCAAGGAACTCGTGGTCACGGTAGTAGACTGTGACGCTAGGCTTGTGCTCACACCAGTGGTCTTGGAACTTCTCCCACAGATCGAGCTGCTCTCTAGCGCTCACCTCATCGGCTGTACGTACATGATCTCCCGCAAATATGGGGAATGAGAACACGTAAGCGTTCGGATTGAACGCATCGTCCTCGCATGGTACGCCAGCATCTTGCATAACAGCACTTAACGGGTCAGACTTATCGGCACGGACACGCCTGATATACTGCTTAGCGTATCTGGGGTGTATCCCACTGGCTGCATTAACCAGTTGAGATACAGTGCCGGATGGTTTGACGCAGGTAATTGCTGCGCTTGCGTGTATCCCAAGCCTTTCCGCCCAACGACGGTTAGTCTCGACTGCATGTACTCGCAGTTTATGTAAATCCTCGCCTGAACATCCCAATAGATAGGGGCAGTCAAAGATGCCAGTGATTGATACACCGAGTAGTGCCTCCTCTTCCGTGTTGACCCGCCACTTGGAACGTAAGTAGCGGAAGTCTGTTAGTGTTGCCTGCATTGTCCCAAGGATAGTAGCCAACTCAACCTTACGCTTCAGACTCTTGAAGTCATCGCTCGGTCTAGCTACCACCTCGGACAGATTACAGAACTGGTTAGGGCGCAGGATGATCTCAGAGCACGGGTTAGTACCAAAGTGCTCATTGTCTTCCCGCCTGCCGTTACGTGCTGCTACTGCTCTTGCTGCGACTCGGCTGAAGATTCCTCGCTCTCCGCATTTGCTTTCGTAGAGTTCTTTCCACTCGTTGAGGAACGCCTCGAAGTCCGGCTTTTCGGTATAGCATGCGCTATTATTAGCCAAAGCCCTATGAGGAGCAGTGATATACCATTCACCATGTTTAGCCCTCCTTATCCTATCGTCCGTTAAGTTCGATAGAGATATCAATGCGCTCCTACGTACACCGCCGCACACTACCACGTCCGCTATCTTGCAAACCAGATCGTGACACTCTAGTGAACTGAGCCGTCGTCCGGCAGCACCTCGGAAGGTGTCGACTGTGAAGCGGAAAAGAGACTCAAGAGGTTCTGGGCCACTGCTTCGACCTCCGAAGGTCTTAAGTGGTTCACCTTTTGCTCGAACCTTGGATGTATTCCATCGAGGTACTCTTCCCGAATAGAGAAGAGATATGAGTTCTCTGAGTCCTGTAGCCCATCCAAGTTTACTATCTCTAACGTCAATGACCGTATCGGTTTCATAGAAGTCTTCTCCCACAATCGGCAAGGCAGACACATACTGTCGCTCCACGCTGAACCCTACACCTGTCCCGCACATCAGTACGTAGAGTATTTCGTCGAATGCGCGGGGATGGTCTATCGGTACGTATGAGCAGTTGAACCCTGCCACGTTATCCCTATCCAATGCAGGCCCTGCTGTCATTAAGGCACGCATCGAGGGCATCACCTCTAGTCCTACTATTGCCTTGTATAGCTTACTGTACTCAGCATCCGTCAGCTCACACCTCTCACCGAAGTAGTCCATGTAACGGCTGACCGTTTCTTCCCACGTCTCCCTGCGCTGTTCACCGTGCAGGTATCGAGCGTAGCGAGACTTGGCTATGTACTTTTGATAGTTATCCAATCTTATAAACTCCTGTCAGTTTCTTCCACCATATCACGTAGCAAGAGCGAGAGCAGAACGTCTCGTCGCTGCGTCTCACCTTGCCGCCACAGTTAGGACACTTTGCCATGTACGTTCACCTCCTCAGTAGGTAGTACGATAGGACGCACGCTACAGTCTAGCGTAGCATTGCCGTTCTTGTTACGAACGTGCGTTATGTCAACATGGAAGTAACGCTTCAGCCTGTCAACCCACCAATCCTCACTCTCTACTATCAGATGCGCGTTGCGTCCATCAGGTAGTATCTTACGTGCAGGGTACAGGGCGATGCTGAAGTATCCCACGTCTATCATGTTACGGTTGAGATCGACCAGTACGTTATCCAGCAGGTCAGGCTCGATGTGCTCCAGCACGTCAACACACAGCACCAGATCACACGCACGCTTGTGTAGCCTGTCCTCGTAGCCGGGATCGTACTCGACGATCTCGAAGTCTTCCGGTATCAGGCCTCGTCGACGTAGCTGCTTCTGTAGCTTACCGTTGCTGCTGCCATAGTCTAGCATGTCTATGGCCCCACGCTTGATATGTCCGTTAACCCACTCGGCAATCTCGTAGCAACGGGAGGACGCCGTAGCACCCCACCGTCCTTCTGACTCCTCGTGAACCTGTCTGATCTGTGCCTTGTACTCGTCACTAATCAGTTCACTCATATGTTCCTCCGTATACCAACAGCGTTGTAGCCCTGATTGATTGCTATATCTACTGCTATGTCCTCACGGATACGCTTAGCCTCCGCCTTGGGTACCGTAGTTACAAGTTTAATGTCCGCCGTACGGCACTTTGCAGAGTACACTTGCTCCTTAGCGTCAGTGTACTCTACGTACTGCTCAGTGCGTGCGTCGAAGTAGTGACTACTCCCCGCCATATTTCTTCTCCAAGTAGTTGATGCTGACTGGCATCTCATCGCAGCCTCCATCGTCTACCTCGTGCAACATCCACAGCCCACGCCACTGGTTATTACCCTGCGGGCCGAGGTAGTCCTCGTCGTGCTGGTAGTACGTGCCAGCGAACAGGCCGATCATACGCTTGCCGTCTGCACGGTGTGCGAACGCTACGTCACGCTGCTGCACATGCCCCATCACACAGGACATCATCTTCTTATTCAGCATGATGCGTGCGCTAGTGACAGGACGTCCCATCACGCCACTGGTATGGTAGTGAGTGTACGCTATGCCGTCGATGATAACCACCTCATTGAACGGATGTACTTCCCAGCCGTGCTGCTCCAGATTAAAGTCGTGATATCCGAGGATACCTTCCAGTTCTGGATGCTCCTGCGTAGTGCGCTCGATGCGATGCTCGTGATTGCCAAGCAGGAAGACCAGCCTAGGCTTGTACTCTTCTTTACCGGCTCGTCGTAGCTGTCCGTTCATGCGATTGATAGGCTCCATGAAGATGTCCATCGCACGGTTACCAGCCTCGATGTCTGCCTTGTATCTGCGCCCTTCGAAGGATCGCTTGCCCTTATCATAGCTCGACAGGGATGGCATGTCATAGTGATCGCCCAAGTGTATGATAACGTCAGGCTTCTTATCTGCTGCGAACTTGCCCGCCCAGCGTAAGTGAGACATGTCAGTTCCCGGCTTGACTTGCGTATCAGGAATTATAAGGTGCTTCATATCGGTGTTACCTCGACTGCTGCTAGTAATGTAGTGGTTAATGCCCATAGTGCTACTATCAGTATAACATCCGATAGTATTACTGTCAAGAGTATCTCAGTCCCGCGAAGTCGGTCGATAGTACTTCTCAATTTCCACACTCCTCTTAATAGATTCAAAGTCTTCTCTGATCTTACGGCCCCAGAGATTCTCGTATACGTACATAAACAATATGATGTTCAACGCTGCCAGTATCCCGAACAGCGGAAACAGTATAGCTAGTTGCTGTAGCATGGTGTTATCCTCTACGTTCCAGTGACCAGTAAGTACCACGGTCACACTCAGTTATCTCAAAGGTTAGGCCGCCTCTGCCTACTGGGATGCTATCACCCTCCGATAAGTCTAGGCATTGACGGCTATCCCATTCTCCGACACGGTGCGTATCGAACGCTCTCAACCCTCCGAACGTCTCGCCGCAGACAGAGCACCTACAACGTGACGTACCTCCGACACGTAGCTTGTAGGTAGTTCTACTCATGCTGCCGGACCTCCCTGTAGGCTACATACCTGCTCCAGATACTGGATGTACTCCACTACCTGCTGCTGTTGGGCTTGCATGTTAGCGATATACTGCGTTAACTCACTGATTTCGGTGAACGACTGGTGATACAGGTACAGTGCCAAGCATACCGTAGCTATCAGGAACCCATTAGTCAAGTCTTTAATCGTGCTCATTGTTCTACCTCTAATTTAGTCATTAGACAAATTGCTTTATGATTTCCGCAGCGACTTGCGGGACAATGGCGTTACCCGCTCCGCGCAGTATGCCCACTCGATTGGGTATCCCATTAGCCAGAGGGAAAAGCGCGGGTTCAGTTGGAATTTGACGGTACTTTCCGTCTCGGCAGTAGATAAGACCGGCACCTGATCCTTCACATTGCTGCACCCAGCTTTCTTCTTCGCTCTGGCTAGAGCTTCGTCCGACCTCGCCCCCATTGAGTCCATTGCATTCGGCGTTCCCCACGGCTGAACCATCCTCGCAGCCCCGCCCAAAGTCGTTCCACGGGTCGGTGCATTCGCTGCCTTGCCCTCGCCCCTGACTTGCGGATTGTCTTGAGTCGATGGGGTAGACCAGAACGTCACCGTTGACGCTATCACCCCCAACCCGTTCTGGAAGTTTTCCCTGTACCTGTTGCAAGCCTTCGTTCCATCGGTGTGCATTGGAGTCGGCCACGAAGAAGAGCCGCTCCCTTTTGTGCGGTGCGCCGATGCCACAAGCTGGCAATACGGCCATTGCCGTGGCGTAACCTTCTGCTTCCATGTCAGCTTGTAGATCATCGAACCACTCTGTTCTAATTGCCGAGGCAACTTGTTCGCCAAAAACGATTGCAGGTTTGCACTGGCGGATGAGATCGAAGAAGTGAGGCCACAAGTGTCGCTCGTCATCTGTCCCTTGTTGCTTTCCTGCTGTTGAGAATGGCTGGCAGGGTGGGCTTCCTGTCCAAACAGGTCTGTCTGGACTCCATCCTGCGAGCTGTAATGCTCTACTCCATCCCCCGATTCCCGCGAAGAAATGGCATTGTGTAAATCCTTTGAGGTCTGATGGTTCGACATCTGCTATGCTCCTGGTATCAACCTCACCTTTCGGAATGAGGCCATCTTCGATCAATTCTTTCAGCCACTCGGCTGCGAATTTATCCCACTCGTTATAATAATTCATTCTCAATTTAATCGTGCTCATTGTTCTACCTCTAATTTAGTCGGCGGGTCCTCACACACCGACGCCAGTATCTCATCAATCTCGGGACGTGCGAGTAGCTGTTTAATGCCCTGCTCTATCACGTCATGTTGATTACCTCTACCTACTACGTCGACGTCCTGCCGTACACGATGTATGTTACCCGCACAGTCTAGCCACGACCACTCGACGATCCAGTAAGTGAACTCACCGTGCTCGTTAGTAGTCATGCCTACGGGGTACGCATCAGTGTACAGTTCGTATGTGCGTCCCTCCTCTGCTGCCTCTATCGGGTCAATCCACATCACATAGACAAAGAAGCCTATGAGTATAGACAGTACAATCAAGTCGCCTGTAATACTCTCTTTAGCTTGTTTCATTTCGAGTCCTCCGATCTGCGTTAGTCTTGCCCCTATGGCAGGGCTTGCACAGTACCTGCATACCGTCAGCCTCGCAGAACATCCTCTCGACAAAACCGGGTAGATCATCGTAACACTTCAAGCTACCCGCTGGGGTCAGATGATCTACCTCGGTTTCCTTCGCCGAAAAGTATTCCTTGCATCTGTTGCATTGGTACTCGTACTTTTGCCTGCCACCGCCTACTACCTCGCGCCTCGCTGCGTTCTTAACAGCGTACTTCACAGGGTACCGTGAGAAGGCAGCACGTAGTGCGGAGCGTATGAACTGGAAGTATCTACTCTCCGTCCACGTGTTGCCTGCTCGTGTACGTGGTACTCTAACTGCCATTGTCCTCTACCTCAATAATCAACCTGCCGAGGAACCACTGTGCTTTACGCAGGTCTTCTACGCCGTTCTTATCAGTGTAGCGGTGCAGATACTTGGTAATACTACCACGTAGATACCCATGATACTCATCTTTAGTCAGCATAGACTTCAGGTAATCTATGGGCTGTATACCTGACCGCGTATAGTGCGTAGGGTTGATAGCATCGACTACCTTACCACGCTTGCCGTATGGCTTTGTTACGTTATCCCACTCTTCCGGTGTTACTTTGTTTAGGGTATCTCCCATGGCTTGTCCTCCTCAACTCTCATGTATAGTAACTGTGCATTCTCACACACTCGCGCCTCTGGGTGCGGCTCTTCGAACTTCTCGTAGGCTGCGACACATGCTTCGTACATCTCACGCTCTGTCGTGCAGTCTTCGAGTATCTTCTCAGCCTTCTTCGGTCCTATACCCTTGAGTCCGATGATGTTGTCCACCGTATCACCCGTCAGTATCTGCGAGTAGAAGAAGCGCGTAGCCTCTTCAGCGGTGATGTCATACTCCAACCGCTTAACAAAGTTATAGTGTTTGCCGGGTACGCCATTCAAGTCCTTGTCAATCGTTACGATCACGTCCTTGTACCCGCTGGCGTGCTGACCCTGTGCTATCGCATCGTCAGCCTCCTGACCCTCGACGACCTCTGCCTTCCAGTAGTCGATCAGATGCTGGCGTATAGCTGCGTAGTGGATGGGTTTTTCTTTCTTGCTGCGCGTGCCCTTGTAGGGATGCGTCTTCGCTATATCGAACCTAAAGTTACCCTTGCCGGTGAGGTATAGCTGGTAGGGTACTTCAGGGTATTCGATCAGGATGTCCTGAACCATACAGTCTAGCGAGTGTAGAGCGTATGACTCAGGATCGTCCTGACTAGCGAAGCCACATCGGTAGACAAGGATGTCCGCGTCGATGTGTAGCTGCATTAGATAGCAGCGTCCATGTCAACACTGATGGTACCGCCCTCACCGTCGGCATCGTATACTACCAGCTCGTCGACCACAACCTTGTGCGTCTGCAGCATTGAGAACGTACCAAAGTTATTGGTGATCTCGATGATCTCTGCCGCCACCCGTACCTCGCTGCCGTTACCGACAGGCAGGTCAGTCATGTCATCGCCTGCTGTGTTGACTACACGGATGGGATACTTCGACTTCGATACTACGAAGTTACCCTGATCATCGCCCTTGTTACGTACCTCGATGCCATGCTTGGACAACAGTGCACAAGCAGGCCCGGACAGATCGGCTAGGTTATACTGATACTTGCCGCTCATCTGGTTAGGCGTGTTGAATGACTGCCAGAATACCTTACCCTTCAGTGCACCGCTCCACAACTTCTTAACTGACTTACTCATAACAACGTCTCCACGTTTGGTTGGTTAAGTTTTCGTTTAATACATAGTATATTATACCACGGGTAGGACTTACTTGTCAACACCTTAGTGTGTTGCCGCCCAGTTACTACCCACCTGATACTCACCGGTCAGCTTGACGTACATATCGAACTGGTCTGTGACCTGCTCAATGGCATGCACACCATGCGCCCCGACTACATCAGCATTGTAGTATGGCGTCTCGATCTGCCACTCGTCGTGTGCCTGCACCACCAGCTTGGCCCCCTGCTCCTTCAGGATAGGGTAGAAGTTAATCAGTGCCTGCTTCATTACGACAGCACCGTCTCCCTGTAGCTGATAGTTCAACACAGAATGCATCGAGTCAACCCATACTTTACTTCCATCGAGTAGCGTTATCGTGCCTCCCTGAGCCTCCGCCTCAGTGCGCCGCTTGAACTCCTCGAATGCGGGCATGTTCTTTAAGAAACGTGCCCTTACGTTACGTGCTGAACCGACAGAGCACTTCAGTATCTCTGCCAGTTTAGCATCGCTCGCCCCATAGATGAAAGCGTAGATAAATGTCTTAGCCTCATCGCGTGTAGCAAGTCCTGCCTGCTGCTGATTGTACGAGTGCACGTCTCCCTCCTCGACCTGCTTCTTGAACTCAGGGTCCAGCAGCCTATTAGCTAGTAGTCGTAGCTCCAGCGCTGACGCGTCGATGCCTACCAGCTTGTGTGCGTCAGGTACACAGAATAGCTCACGGCATTCCTTACCGTACGGCTTGCGAGTGCTAGGTATCTGCGCTAGGTTCGGCCTCGATTGACTCTGTCTATGCGTATTAGTACCGAGCGGGTTCACCTTGCCGTGTATCCTGCCAGTCGAATCGTTATAGTATTTAAACCACCCGTCCATCTGACTGATGCGCTTCTCAAGCATCATGTACTCCCCGACCTCCTGCGCTACGGGGTGCGGTATCTGCTGAAGCAACTCGTCGCTGATCTTGTACTGACCTGACGGAGTCACCTCTGTCAACTTGACGCCTGCCGACATGAGACGCTTGGCTACCTGCTGCCTACTGCCGGGGTTGAACTCCTCGACGTGCGGCTTAAGTTCCTTGCCCGTCTTCTCAGACCAACGCCGCGTTACGATAGGCGGGAACCTGTGTTGAAGTTCCTTTCGTATAGCGTTACGCTTGGCGCCCAGTCGCACGTATAGGCTAGTAGCTTTCTCGGTGTCGAACTTGAACCCAGTGTCGATCTGTTCCTGCACGATGCGTGCGATCTGCAACTCGTTGTTGATTGACAGTTTACTGAACCCTGCGCCCTCCAGCTTGCGAGTCAGTTCACGGTGAAGCTTATCAGTTAGGCGAACGTCCTGCTCCATGTAGTCGCGCATGCGTGTCCACCACCGCTGCCACGTCTCGCCCTCAGCAGGCTCGTCGAAGTCGGTGAAGTCGCCTTTATAGTCTCCTAGCCTACGTCCCCACTCACCGAGCGAGTGCCCACCGTCCAGCCTCGTAGGCCTGAATAGCGTCGATAGGGTGTAAGTGTCAATCAACTCTCGCTTAGAGATGTCAACGCCCCACCTATCACGCAGCGCTGGCATGTCGGCGTACACGATACGGTGTCCGCATAGCGCCTGCATAGGGCGCTGCGATAGCCAAGCTTCCAGACTAGCTGGGTTCTCGTGACAGGCGTACTCACCTGTTAACGTGTCGAGTGTACCGCACATATGTATGTGCCGCTCGTTAAGCGTAGGCCACTCAGCATCCAGTACAATCATCGTAGTCCGTCTCCTGCCAATAGTCCTCGTAGTCTTCCTCTCGCTTATCCCAGAACCCCGTGAGGTCTTCCTCGTCGGGTATTACCACGTCCATCACAGGGATACGCGCCGCCTTTATACATCGTGTGCACATATCGAGGTACTCCTCGGAGTGCAGTCCCTTGATGTCCAGTTCGCTGTCTTCCAGTATCGTATCGCATGAGACGCACCTCATATCGCGCCCTCCTCAACTTGTTCCTCAACTTGTTTGTTTAATGATGCAATCCACCGCAGCTTACAAGCCACGCCAGTTACACCGCTGTACCTGTTCTTTAATACACGCACTGTCGTCACGTCCCGATCCTCCTCAAGTTCGGCCTGCGTGTTACGCTCCAGTGCGATAGCTATGTTACTCAACTGCGCGATAGCCTGACTGCCGCGTATCTGATTCATGCGTACCCTGCCGCCTTCCTCTGCCGGGGTAGACGACGAATCGCCCCTGCTGATGTGACTTACCAGCAGGACGGTTACGCCAGTCTCCTCTACCAGTGAGCGTAGGCTGTGCATTGCTGCGTCGATAGCCTCGCGCTCGTTGCCTGCCGTCTTGGCCTGCTGCATCCCTACCAGTATAGAGATGTGATCTAGTATCAGTATCTTACAATCCTCCACCAGTGCAAAGTATCGCATCCTTTCCAGAACGTCGTCGACCCTAGTGTTACCACCGCTAGAGTAGAAGTGCACCCGGTTAGTTCCGTATAGTAACTGATAGGCAGCTTCCCGCTCCTCGACCGTCACGTTATCGGCGAGATGCCCAGCCCGTCGTAGCGTCTCTGGATTGTTGAAGCAATATTTAACAGCCTCGTCTTTAGTCGGTAGGTGCAGCGCCTTGCCCACCGTAGCGGACATCAATGATGTCGCTGCCGTGCCGACTGACTCCTCTAGCGATAGCACCCCGACTTTAATGTCTGTTGTGTCTAGCACGTGGGCTATGCATGATTTCATAAACGTAGACTTACCAACACCAGACCCCGCCACCAGTGTAACTAACTCCCCGCTCCGTATGCCATACGTCTTCAAGTTCAACCCGTCGAACGGATAGCGTGCGAATGGTAGATGCGTGGGCTGCAGGACTAGATCGTGTAGCTTCTCACCCGATACTATATCGTCGGGACGATAGCGATCCGCTCCATACCACGCGTTAACGAATGCTTGCGCCTTATCGTTGCACAAGTAGTCGTTGGCGTCCTTGTACTCTGTCAACTCCACCACATAGGACTTGCCAGCGAACAGGGAAGCGACATGCTTAGCCGCATCGCGCCCGGCATCGTCGCTATCGAAACACACCAGCACCTTAGTAAAACTGTTGATGTAATCGTACGCCTTGCGACATGATGACAACGCAGCCGCTGCGCCTTTCGGTATAGATACCACAGCATACTTGCTACCCGTCATCTGGTACACCGACAACGCGTCGATCTCACCCTCTGTTATGGTGACGGTCTTGCCGCTGTCGCCGGGGGCGAATAGCTGCTGACCGAAAAGACCCGCCTGTTTGAAATCGCCCTGAGCGTAGAATACCTTGTCGCCCAGCCGCCTCACCTTGGTTGCTACCTGCTCCTCGCCGCTATAGTACGGGAAGTATACGGCTCCGCTATCTACCACGGCCCCATACTTAGCCAATGTCAGGCCCGTCAAGCCGCGTTCGGGTAGACCTAGGCCATTACCCCTAGGCAAAGATATCGGCTCGTTACGCGGCTCCGATGGTTTATCATTGCGTGCGTACTGTCTCCGCTCCCCGACCGTAAACTTGTGGCAGGCGTGACAATACTTAGACCCGTCATCGTTTATCTGTAGTGCGTCGCTGCTCCCGCAGTCGTCGCATGGTTGGTGTATCTTACCCATCGAATCCCTCCAGTTGTGACATCTTAAAGAATGTA